>CEQU01011795.1_pt1 | contig 10443 bp, 9 predicted proteins | sample 531031 | NCBI WGS metagenome assembly CEQU01 (sample SAMEA2621216, study PRJEB7988) | marine metagenome | isolation source: saline water (ENVO:00002010), including
TAAAAATGATCTAATTGATGCAATGGCAAGTTCATCTGGTTTAAGTAAAGCTGATGCTGGCAGAGCTTTAGAAGCTTTTACTGGCGCGGTTACTTCAGCCTTATCAGGTGGCGGTAATGTAAAAATTACTGGCTTTGGAACTTTTTCAGTAAGCCATAGAGCTGCTACTACTGGAAGAAATCCAAGAACAGGTGAAGCTATCCAAATCGCAGCATCGAAAAATGCAAAATTTAAATCTGGTAAAGGTTTAAAAGACGCCGTTAATAGATAAAAAAACCAAAGACAAAATCTTATTTATTTTATATAGATACTTAGATTGTCTTTGGGCGGTTAGCTCAGTTGGTAGAGCATCTGGTTTACATCCAGAGGGTCGGGAGTTCGAGCCTCTCACCGCCCACCATTGAATAAAAAAAGGTCTAATTTTTATTAGACCTTTTTCATAGAAACGCTTGATTTAAATTCGCTTGAGCATTAAAAAGTTATCTTAATGCGGGGGTGTAGCTCAGTTGGTTAGAGCGCTGGCCTGTCACGCCAGAGGCCGCGAGTTCGAGTCTCGTCACTCCCGCCATCTTAAATCTATTTGTTGATTGATTTCTAATCTTTATATAAATTTATAATAAATTTATTGAGGATTAAAATGTCAGATAAAAAAGAATTAGAAAGAATACTGGAAGTTCAAAAAAAAGCCCATTTAAGAGATGGTCCTCTTTCCCTTGAACAGAGAAAAGAATGGATTGATAGACTTATTAATTCTATTATCGAGTACCAAGATAAAATTCCAGTTGCAATATCAAAAGACTTTAGCCATAGGAGTGAAACTAGTTCTTTGCTAACTGATGTAGCCTCATCGATAACATCACTCAAAATTGCTAAAAATAATATTAAACAATGGATGAGGCCTTCAAAAAGGAGAGTGTCACCTTCAATCTTGGGTTTACTAGGAGCTAAATTAAGAGTTGAATATCAACCATTAGGAACAATTGGACTTATAAGTCCATGGAATTTCCCTGTTGTTTTAACTTTTGGCCCTTTGGGAAGTATTTTTGCTGCGGGTAATCGTGTAATGATAAAACCATCAGAATTTACTCCAAGAACATCGGAATTAATGAAAAATATGTTCGAAGATAATTTTTCTGAGGAAGAGGTTGCTGTGATAACTGGAGGTCCTGAAGTAGGTGCAGATTTTTCATCTCTTCCCTTTGATCATTTGCTATTTACGGGTGCAACATCAATAGGAAGGCATGTTATGAGAGCCGCTTCAGAGAATCTTGTTCCTGTAACGCTCGAGTTAGGAGGAAAATCACCAGTTATAATTTCGGATACAAGTAATGTTGAGCAATCTTCAAAAAGGATTATTGCAGGTAAAACTATGAATGCTGGTCAAATTTGCCTTGCTCCTGATTATGTATTATTACCAGAAAATAAACTCGATAAATTTATAATGCATGCAAAAGAGACTGTTTCAAGTATGTTTCCTTCAATAAAAGATAATGATGATTATACCTCTGTAATTAATGAAAGGCATTATTCTAGGCTTAAATCTTATATTGATGAGGCAAAAGATAATGGATGTGAAGTTATAGAAATTAATCCTGCTGAAGAAGACTTTGAACAACAGGAGCATTATAAAATTCCCCCAACTTTATTAATTAATCCAGACGATAATTTGAAAGTGATGCAGGAAGAAATATTTGGACCAATTTTACCAATAAAAACATATAAAGAATTTGGTGAAACAATTGATTATGTTAATAAAAAAGATAGACCGCTTGGTTTATATTATTTTGGTAATAATAATAATGAATTATCAACCGTTTTAAATAAAACAACATCTGGCGGCGTCACGGTTAACGATGTAATTTTTCATGTAGCACAAGATAACGCTCCTTTTGGCGGAGTTGGCCCATCTGGAATGGGTTCATACCATGGTGAGGAGGGGTTTAAGAATTTTTCTCATGCTAAAACTATCTTTACTCAAACAAAATTAGATAATGTTATATCTGTATTTAGACCGCCATACGGATCTAAGGCAAGAAAAGCTCTTAAATCTCAAATTAAAGCTTAAAATAAAAATATGCCTAAGATAGACAGAAACGGAGTCGATATTAATTATGAAGTTTATGGAAGCGGTTCTCCGCTTTTTCTAACGCACGGTTTCTCAGCAACTTCTAAAATGTGGGATGATCAAATTGACGCATTAAGTAAATATTTTACTCTAATAGTTTGGGATATGAGAGGGCATGGACAAAGTGACTATCCTGATGATGAAAAATTATATAATGAGGAAGAAACAATTGAGGATATAAGAGCAATTTTATTCGATTTAAAAATTGATAAAGTTAATATTGGGGGTATGTCTTTAGGAGGATATATGTCTCTAGCTTTCTATTATAAATATCCAGAAATGGTCGATTCTTTATTAATAATTGATACTGGACCTGGCTTTAAAAATGCTGAAGCAAGAGAAGGTTGGAATAATTATGCCTTAAAGCAAGCAAAAAAATTCGACGAAGTTGGTTTAGATAGTTTAATTGGTAAAAGCAAGGAGATGAATCCTCTTAATCATAGAAACGCTAAAGGATTAGTTCATGCTGCAAAAGGGATGCTAACTCAAAAAGATGATAGAATAATCAATGAACTTCCTAATATAAAGGTGCCATCATTAATTGTCGTAGGCGAACATGATAAACCATTTCTTGCTGCAGCAGACTATATGGAGAAAAAGATTAAAAACTCAATAAAAATTATCATAAAGGATGCTGGTCACGCTGTTAATATTGATCAACCAGATATTTTCAATGATGAGATAAAAAGGTTTTTATTACCGTAATTTTTTCGCCGAAAACCTTGGAAAAAAGTTATTTATTCCTATATATAATCATGTAATCAAAGCGTGAATCGGTTATAAATTTCTTAAATTTATAATTCTTTATATGGAGAGGTTAAATGCATTCCATTTTGAACGACTACCTTCCAATATTAATTTTTATGTCATTAGCTGCTTTTGTTGTTATGGCTTTGACATTGCCTCCTATATTATTTGCTCCAAAAAACCCTGATAAAGAGAAATTATCTCAGTATGAATGTGGTTTCGAACCTTTTGATGATGCAAGAACTAAATTTGATATTAGATTTTACTTAGTTGCTATTCTTTTTATAATTTTTGATCTAGAGGTCGCGTTTTTATTTCCTTGGGCAGTAGTTTTTGGTGATATAGGTATTTTTGGTTTTGTATCTATGATGGTTTTTCTTGGAGTGCTTACTATTGGTTTCATTTATGAATGGAAAAAAGGTGCTTTGGAATGGGATTAATGGAAAACAAAGATATAAAAAAATTATCAACAGAAATTGATAATAAAGGTTTTTTTGTTACTTCTACAGAGGCCCTTATAAATTGGGCAAGAACCGGTTCACTTCATTGGATGACATTTGGTCTTGCTTGTTGTGCAATTGAGATGTTTCAGACAAATGGCCCCCGTTATGACCTTGAAAGATATGGAGCGGCTCCTAGAGGTTCTCCTCGTCAATCAGATGTAATGATCGTTGCCGGAACACTAACAAATAAAATGGCTCCAGCAATTAGAAAAGTATATGATCAAATGCCTGAGCCAAGATATGTAATATCTATGGGATCATGTGCTAATGGAGGAGGTTACTATCACTATTCTTATTCAGTTGTAAGAGGTTGCGATAGAATTTTACCTGTAGACATCTATGTGCCTGGATGTCCGCCTACAGCAGAAGCTTTAATGTATGGAATACTTCAACTTCAAAAGAAAATTAGAAGAACAGGAACAATAGAAAGATAGAGAAAACTTATGAAAAAATTCAAAATGCCTGAAACTCTATCTCAAGAAATTAATAATTTTGAGTTACTTAACTCCTTTATTCTAAAAAGAGAGATATTTGATAAAAATTTGATTATTCTTGTTGATCAATCAAACTTAATTAATGTCTTTAAAATTTTAAAAGATGAAAAAGATTTTGCTTTTACACAGCTGACTGATTTATGTGGAGTAGATCTCCCTCACGAAGAAATTAGATTCCAAGTTGTATATAATCTGTTGTCTATGAGTAATAATTCAAGGATTACCGTTAAAGCTTTTACTGATAACTCTAATTCAGTTCCTTCAATTAAAAAAATATATCCAGCAGCTGATTGGTATGAAAGAGAAGCTTTTGATTTATATGGTATTAATTTTAGTGGACATGATGATCTTAGAAGAATTTTAACTGATTATGGTTTTGAGGGTCATCCCTTAAGAAAGGACTTCCCATTAACTGGTAATGTAGAAGTTAGATATGACCCTGACCAAGAGAGGGTAATCTATGAGAAAGTTGATTTAAAACAGGAATACAGAGATTTTGATTTCGAAAGCGCATGGAAAGGCTTTAATTATCCTGAAAACCAAAACGATATAGAAGAAAACACTGATGACTGAAAAAGAAAATGAAAAATTTAGAATAAATTTTGGCCCTCAACATCCAGCTGCTCACGGTGTATTAAGACTAATTCTTGATTTAGATGGAGAAGTTGTTGAAAGGGTTGAGCCTCACATAGGGTTACTACATAGAGGAACTGAAAAACTAATTGAGAGCAAAACATATCTACAAGCCTTACCTTATTTTGATAGATTGGATTATGTTGCCCCGATGAATCAAGAACATGCCTTTGCTCTTGCTACCGAACAGTTGCTTAACATAAATATACCTATAAGAGCTCAACATATTAGAGTTTTATTTTCAGAAATTGGAAGAATTCTTAATCATATGATTAATGTGCCTGCACAAGCTATGGATGTTGGAGCATTAACGCCAACATTATGGGGTTGGGAAGAAAGAGAAAAATTAATGACCTTTTATGAGAGAGCATGTGGATCCCGACTTCATGCTGCTTATTTTAGAACCGGCGGCGTCCATCAAGATATAGATGAAAGCTTGATAAATGATATTTATGAATTCTGCGATCCATTTTTAAAGGTAGTTGATGATCTTGAGAGTTTACTAACAGAAAATAGGATATTTAAACAAAGAAATGTTGATATTGGAGTTGTCACTAAGAAAGATGTATTAGATTGGGGTTTAACTGGCGTGATGGCTAGAGGATCCGGTTATAACTGGGACCTTAGAAAGACTCAGCCATATGAATCTTATGATGAGTATGATTTTAAAATACCCGTAGGAAAAAACGGTGATAATTACGATAGGTATTTAATAAGAGTAGAAGAGTGCAGGCAATCAGTATTAATAATGAAACAAGCGATTGAAAAGCTTAAGCCAGGACCGATTGTCACCGATGATAGAAAAGTAGCACCGCCAAAAAGAGCTGAAATGAAAATATCTATGGAAGCTCTAATACACCATTTTAAATTATATACTGAAGGATATGATGTAGGGCCTGGTGAAGTATATGCTTCTATTGAAGCTCCAAAAGGAGAGTTTGGTGTTTATCTAATAGCTGATGGAACAAATAAGCCTTATAGGTGTAAAATTAGAGCTCCTGGCTTTGCTCATCTTCAAGCCTTAGATTATTTAACAAGAGGACATCTTCTTCCAGATTTATCAGCTGTTTTAGGATCTTTAGATCTTGTTTTTGGCGAGGTAGATAGATGACAGTTAGAAGATTGGCAGATAATCAAGATATAAACTTTAAATTTGATAACCAGGATTTAAAATTTTTAAATTCTTTATTAGAAAATTATCCAAAAGATAAAAAACAATCTGCTGTTGTACCAAGTTTGTTTTATGCTCAACGTAAAGCAGGGGGTTGGCTTCCTGAAAAAGCAATTCTCGCTGTCTCCGATTTTTTAGATATGCCAAAAATTAGGGTTCTTGAAATTGCTACTTTTTATTCAATGTTTAACTTGCAGCCAAGTGGTGACCACTTTGTTCAAGTCTGTGGAACAACTCCTTGCTGGCTTAGAGGAGCTGAAAATATCAAGAAGGCGTGTAAAGACTATATTGGTCAAGAGCGTGAAGTTTCTAAAGATGGTCTTTGTTGGATAGAAGTCGAATGTTTGGGTGCATGTGTTAATGCTCCAATGATACAGATTAATGATGATTATTATGAAGATTTAGATTACGAAAGCACAGTAAAGATTCTAAAGGATATAAAAAATAAAAAAAATATTATTAAAGGATCTCAAATAGGTCGTAAATCTTCTGAACCGTTAGAAAGAGATTAAATGTTAGATAGTAAAGATAGAATTTTTGACAATTTATATGGTTTTGAACCTTGGAATTTAGACAACGCTAAACTTCGTGGTGATTGGGATAATACAAAAGATATTTTATTAAAAGGAAGAGAAAAAATTACTGAGGAGGTCATTTCTTCTGGTTTGCGAGGAAGAGGTGGTGCTGGATTTTCTACAGGAGTCAAATGGACTTTTATGCCAAAAGAACCAACTGGAAAGACACATTATTTAGTTGTCAATGCTGATGAGTCTGAGCCAGGTACATGTAAAGATCGAGAAATATTAAGAAATGAACCTCATAAATTATTAGAAGGATGTGTTATCGCTTGTGCAGCTATGGGAGCCCAAGTTTGCTACATATATATTAGAGGTGAATTTATTAATGAAAGATATATTCTCGAGTCAGCATTAAAAGAAGCTTACGATGATGGTCTAGTAGGTAAAAATGCATGTGGTAGCGGTTTGGATATTGAAATTTTTATTCATCATGGTGCTGGAGCATATATTTGTGGTGAAGAAACAGCTTTATTAGAGAGTTTAGAAGGTAAAAAAGGTATGCCAAGATTAAAGCCACCTTTTCCGGCTGCAGCAGGTTTATATGGATGCCCAACTACCGTAAATAATGTTGAAAGTATTGCGGTTGTTCCGACGATACTTAGGAGAGGATCTAGCTGGTTTTCTGGAATTGGCAGAGAAAATAATACTGGCACTAAAATTTTTTGTATATCTGGTCATGTTAATACACCTTGCAATATTGAAGAAGAGATGGGTATTCCATTAAAAGATTTGATTGAAAAACATGCAGGAGGAGTAATAGGTGGATGGGATAATCTCCTAGCTGTAATTCCCGGTGGTTCATCAGTTCCAATGATACCAAAAGAGATTTGTGATGAAGTTCTTATGGATTTTGACTCTCTTCAAGCTGTCAAATCTGGTTTGGGAACAGCTGCTGTTATAGTGATGGATAAATCAACAGATTTAATAAAAGCAATATCAAGAATATCTTATTTCTATAAACATGAAAGTTGCGGTCAATGCACTCCATGCCGAGAGGGAACTGGTTGGTTGTGGGAGATGATGGAAAAAATGGCAAGAGGTGAAGCAAAAAAAGATGATATAGATACTCTTTTAAGTCTTACAAAAAGAATAGAAGGTCATACAATTTGTGCTCTAGGAGATGCTGCCGCATGGCCAATTCAAGGCCTAATAAGACACTTTAGGCATCATATTGAAGATAGAATTGATCAATATCAGAAAGAAAGTAATCAGAATTATGGTTAATATTAAAATTGATGACAAAGATTATGAAGTTGAAGATGGATTAGCCATTATTCAAGCCTGTGAGATTGCTGGAGTTGAAGTTCCAAGGTTTTGCTATCATGAAAAATTATCTATTGCTGGTAATTGTAGAATGTGTCTTGTCGATGTCGAAGACTCAAGAGGGTTAAGTCCTAAGCCAGTAGCTTCATGTGCTATGCAAGTATCTGAAGGTTTAAAAATTTATACTAAATCTGAGAGAGTGAAAAATGCTCAAGAGGGCGCCTTAGAATTTCTATTAATGAATCATCCTTTAGATTGTCCAATTTGTGATCAAGGTGGCGAGTGTGATTTGCAAGATCAATCTATGGCTTTTGGATACGGTTCTAGTAGATTTGATGGTGATAAAAGAGCTGTTGAATCTAAAGATATGGGCCCGTTTATTAAAACAGAGATGACGAGATGTATACATTGTACAAGATGTGTTAGATTTTCTTCGGAAATATCTGGTAATGATGAGATAGGCTCTATTGGTAGGGGTCATGATATGGAAATTACAACATATCTTAATCAAGCTGTAGAGTCTGAGCTTTCTGGAAATGTTATTGATTTGTGTCCTGTAGGCGCTTTAACTTCTAAGCCTTATGCATTCTCTGCTAGGCCATGGGAGTTAAATAAAACTGAAACTATAGATATTATGGATGCTATGGGGTCAAATATTAGAATTGACTCGAAGGGTTTAAGGGTTATGCGAGTCCTTCCAAGACTAAATGAAGATATAAATGAAGAATGGATAACTGATAAGACTAGATTTTTTTGGGATGGCTTAAATAATCAAAGAATTGATAAGCCTTATAAAAGAGTTGACGGTATTTTAAAACCAACATCCTGGAAAAGTGCATTAGAATTGGCTAAGGAAAAAATTTCTAATAGTAAATCAGAAAAAATTTCTGCACTCTCAGGAGATCTAGTAGATATTGAATCAATTTATGCTCTCAAAAAATTAATGAAAAACATAGGAAGCGATAATTTTGATTGCAGGCAAGATGGTTCAAGAATTTCTGGACCACCAGAGAGATGGCTTTTTAATTCAACTTTTAACGGTATTGAAGATTCTGATGGGTGTCTAATTATTGGTTCCGATATAAGGAAAGAGGCGCCTCTTTTAAATTCAAGATTACTTAGAAAATCGAGAGATGATGAATATAAAATTGGTGTAATTGGATTCAATAATGATCTAACTTTTGATTTTAATTTTTTAGGAGAAAATCCATCAATTGTAGAAGATATTTTAATTGAAAATAATAATTTTTGTAATGATTTATCATCAATGAAAAAACCTTTAATGATTTTAGGGCAGGGCGCATTAATAGGTAAGGATGCACAAAATTTCCAAAATATTTGTATTGAGCTTGCCTATAAATTCAATTTTATAAATAACGATTGGAATGGTTTTAATGTCCTTCATTCTGCAGCTTCGAGAGCTGGAGCAATGAGTATTGGTTTTTTTCCGTCAGGCAAAGGTATGATAACCGAGGAAATAATTTCGAATTATAATAATAATAAACTAGATCTTCTCTATCTTCTTGGTGCAGATGAATTAAATTTAGAGAAGAATGATGATTGTTTTGTAATTTATCAAGGTCATCATGGCGATATTGGTGCTCAGATTGCTGATCTTGTTTTTCCAGCAGCAGCTTTTTGTGAACAAAATGGATTATATATGAATACAGAGGGAAGGGTTCAAGAGTCAATTCGTTCAACCTTTCCTTTAGGAGAAGCAAAAGAAAATTGGGAAATAATTTATCTATTAGCAAAAGAAATGAGCATTGACATTGGTTTTTCAAATCTTAACGAATTAAGAAATCAGTTAATTGAAGAATTCCCAATTATTAATCCTTACAGAGAATTTGAACCATTGCCTTCCCCAAAAAAAGATGAATTTAATAAGCTTAATGGACATCAATTTAAAAGGATAATTGACAGTTATTGGCAAACAAATTCAATTGCCAGAGCATCTTCAAATTTGTCTAAAAGAAATAATTATATAAAAGAAGAAAATAATAGGTAATACATATGGAATATATACTTTCAATTTTATTTATATTTCTTCAATCTTTTTTGGTAATTTTTGCTGTTTTAATGATGGCTTATCTTGGAATTTATGGTGAAAGAAAGCTATGGGCGGCTGTACAATTACGAAGAGGACCTAACATTGTTGGACCATTTGGCTTACTTCAGCCTGTAGCTGATTTCCTTAAATTACTTTTAAAAGAGCCAATAATTCCCGATAAAGCTAATAAAATAATATTTATAATGGCTCCTCTTGTTACTTGCTTTGTTGCTTTGTCAGCTTGGGCAGTTGTTCCGTTTGCAGAAAATTGGGTGGTAGCAGATATAAATGTTGGAATTTTATATATTTTTGCAATTTCATCTCTTGGAGTTTATGGAATCATTCTTGGTGGCTGGGCTTCAAATTCTAAATATCCTTTTATGGGAGCTATGAGATCTGCAGCTCAAATGGTTTCTTATGAGGTCTCTATAGGATTTGTAATTATTACAGTTCTTCTTTGTGTGGGTTCACTTAATCTCACAGATATAGTTCTTGCCCAAAAGAAGATTTGGTTTTTTATTCCCCTTTTTCCTATGTTCATAATATTCTTTGTGTCTGCTCTTGCTGAAACAAATCGCCCTCCATTTGATCTGCCTGAGGCAGAAGCCGAATTAGTAGCTGGATATCAAGTAGAATATTCTTCATCTTTCTTTCTCTTATATTTTCTTGGCGAGTTAGCGGCAACTTTTTTAATGTGTGCAATGATTACGATTCTGTTTTTAGGAGGTTGGTTACCTCCTTTTGATATTTACCCTTTAAATGTTATTCCTGGCGTAGTCTGGTTTATGCTAAAAGTGGCCTTCATTTTCTTTATGTTTGGAATGGTAAAAGCTCTTGTACCAAGATATAGATATGATCAATTAATGAGATTAGGTTGGA
>CEQU01109498.1_pt1 | contig 10427 bp, 7 predicted proteins | sample 531031 | NCBI WGS metagenome assembly CEQU01 (sample SAMEA2621216, study PRJEB7988) | marine metagenome | isolation source: saline water (ENVO:00002010), including
GCGTTGTTTATCGTCATCGGTCTGATTTACTTCTTTGCGTACAGCCGCTTTCACTTAGTTGCATCGGCACCTGAAGAAGAAGCTGTACTTTTGCAAAACGCTGAAAAAGAGCTCTTATAATTGGACTAGATCAGCCAGCGTGACTGGATTTTTTCGAGAAGCAACTTATGACTTCATTAGAAACACTTAAATCACTTGTAGACGAGAAACAGGTTGATACTGTCATCACCGCATTTCCTGACCTTTATGGCCGGATGATGGGAAAGAGATTCGACGCGAGTTTCTTTTTAGACAACGTTGCTGTCGATGGTACTCACGGATGTAATTATCTGGCCACCGTGGATATGGAAATGGAACCAGTGGAAGGCTATGACTTCGCGAATTGGTCAGCTGGATATGGTGACTTTCACCTACAACCAGATTTTGACTCGCTTCATGTTGCTACATGGCTTGATCGTACAGCAATCATTTTTTGTGATGTCATAGACGACTCATCACATGACTTGGTGACCGCACTGCCTCGTAGCATTCTCAAGAAACAAATTGCAGCTGCATCCCAACAAGGATTTACTGCGAAGGCTGCTTCGGAGTTGGAGTACTACCTTTTTAAAGATGGTTACGAAAATGCAAATGGCCGTGCTTATCACAATCTGCAACCAGCCGGTTGGTATTTAGAGGATTACCATATCCTTCATGGCTCAAGAAACGAATCATATCATGGCGAGTTGCGCAGACAGCTTGCGGCATCGGGCATTCCCGTCGAATCAACAAAAGGCGAATGGGGATTAGGGCAACACGAAATCAATGTCGTCTACTCCGATATTCGCGAAATGGCTGATCGCCACATCCTTATCAAACAATGTGCAAAAGAGATTGCTGATGCTCAGGAACTAAGTGTGACATTCATGGCAAAATACAAACAGGATCAAGCTGGGTCCAGTTGCCATATACACCTTAGTCTCTGGAATGAATCTGGAAATGCATTTGCTGGTGACGACGAATTGGGGCGAATCAAGTGTTCGCCATTGTTCAAATCATTTCTGGCTGGTTGGATTAGCCATGCGTCGGAGTTTATGCCGTTCTACGCACCAACTGTGAATTCCTATAAGAGATACCAACACGGTTCTTGGGCACCGACAACTCTGGCGTGGAGCCTAGACAATCGAACTGCTGGCTTCCGAGTGGTTGGGCATGACCAGTCTCTACGAATCGAATGTCGGATTCCGGGTGCGGATTGCAATCCATATCTGGCGTTTGCCGCAGCGCTCGCATCCGGACTCGATGGTATCAAGAACAATTTACCAGCACCGGATGAGTTTCTTGGAAATGCATACGATCAGTCGGAAACGGGAACAGTTCCTGTTACTTTTGGAGATGCCATTGCAGGATTTGAACAAAGTGATTTTGTCCGAAGCACATTAGGGTCCGACGTACACAAGCACTACACACACTTCTTCAAAACCGAAAAGCTCGCTTTTGAAAGTGCCGTCACCGACTGGGAACGAATTCGATATTTTGAGCGAATCTAAATTCCTACAGGCATACACCATTTAGTACGATCACACACCACAACCCATGAAAACACTGCCAAAAATCGGCCTTACGATGTACGGTCAGAATGATGAGCGGCATTTCACTATCCCCTCCGAGTACATCAACAGCATCACACGCGCCGGCGGCTTGCCAATTGTGATGCCACCGATTGATGAGCCTCATCACTTCTTATGTCAAATCGACGGTTTGATCCTTATTGGCGGTGGAGATGTTTGCCCATCGTGCTACGAACAAGAATCACATGAAACGGTTTATATGACAGATTCACAGCGCGATAGATACGAGCTGGATTTGTTCAAGGCTGCACTCGACGTCGACATGCCAGTATTTGGAATCTGCCGCGGAATTCAGGTCATGAATGTGGCACTCGGTGGTTCACTACATCAGCATCTACCAGACGTGGTGGGTGAAGAAGTCCGTCATCGCTTGCCACCACGCGAACCAATAAATCACACAGTATTTGCAGTACCAGACAGCAGACTTGCAACGATTCTGCAGACTGAAGAATTTGACGCACCATCATGGCATCATCAAGCCGTCGACAGGGTTGCAGAACCATTCGTCGCAGTTGCGTACGCCCGAGACAATACGATAGAGGCTCTAGAATTGCCTGATCACAAGTGGTGCATTGCCGTACAATGGCATCCCGAACTAGCACCAGATGACCCGATTCAACAACGGCTGTTTACAGACTTTATAAATCACTGCAAAAGTTGATACCGAAAGTCAGCAAGGATCTAAAGACAAATGGGACGACTCGATAATAAGGTAGCACTGATTACAGGAGCCGGTGGTGGAATCGGGAGAGAAACAGCTCTGCTGTTTGCCAAGGAAGGTTGCAAAGTACTAGCTGTAGATGTCAACGACGCCGCTGGCAACGAGACGGTTGAACTTGTCCGTGAGTTTTCCAATGATGTGGTCTACATTCATGCAGACGTATCACAGTCAGCTGATTGTGAATCAATGATTCGGGCTGCTGAAGAGCACTTCGGTGCATTACATATCCTGTTCAATAATGCCGGCATCATGCACCCGGATGACGGCGATGCCATGCAGACCTCTGAAGAAATCTGGGATTTAACAATGGACATAAATCTCAAAGGAGTCTACTTGGGATGTAAGTTTGGTATCCCAGCCATCAAACGCTCCGGAGGCGGTAGTGTTATTAACACTGCATCGTTCGTTGCTCTGATGGGTGCTGCGACTCCGCAGCTTGCATACACAGCAAGTAAAGGTGGCGTACTCGCAATGTCTCGAGAGTTAGCCATCATTCATGCAAGAGAAAACATCCGCTGCAATGCACTTTGCCCTGGCCCACTGCATACAAAAATGCTGATGGACTTTCTCAACACAGATGAAAAGAAACAGCGTCGGCTCGTGCATATCCCGATGGGCCGATTCGGATTAGCCAGTGAAATGGCACAAGCAGCACTCTATCTGGCAAGCGACGAGTCGTCATACGTAAACGGAACTGAATTCGTCGTCGATGGCGGAATTACTTCTGCGTACGTAACGCCGGAGTAACATCGCGGATTGGATTGTCCAATCATGATCGAACCACTGTCTATTTTGTAACAAGCATGTATTAAGGTGCCATCAGAAAAACGAGTCTCACTATCCATCTCTGCATCAAACACGTTAACGACAAAATCGATCAGCGCATTTAGGTCATCTGGAATCCGCTTGACCATATGCGCATCTTCACCGCAAAAGAATTATCTACTCTGACACGCGACTGATGTACTGCCTTACAGTAACCCGGCGATCGGCTTGGAATGATAGACCTGATGAGGTCTGTTTTCATCGTCATACCAGGCGGCAGTTTCCGGTATGCCGAGGCAGTGGTAAATCGTCGCTGCCATGTTTTCCGGAGTCTGAGGGTCAGCAACCGGATATCCACCAATTTTGTCGGAAGCACCAATAACGCGCCCACCTTGGATACCGCCGCCAGCAAAGAATACACTTTGCACTGCACCCCAGTGATCTCGACCTGGTAATGGGAACGAATCTGAAAGCGTCGAGAGCTTAGGAGTTCGACCAAATTCACCAGCCATGACGATTAATGTTTCATCTAGCAGACCGTCAGCTTCAAGATCATCGAGCAATGCACAAAGCGCGCGATCAGTCGGCGGAAACAATTTGTCTTTCAATCGCGGGAAAGCATCACCATGCGTATCCCATGTTTCATTGTTTCCAAGATTGACCTGAAGCATGTTCACGCCAGCCTTCACTAAGCGGTAAGCCATCAGAATTGACCAACCGAAACTATTGGCTCCGTACTTCTCCTGCGTCTTCGGATCTGCATTGGTTACATCAAATGCTTTTCTTACAACGGGGTCTGTCAGCATCGAAATAACACGTTGGCGTTGACCGTCATACCCCTGCACATTGGCCGATCGCTCCAGGGCCCTTCGTTGGTCATCGATGTGATTTAACAGTGACAGTCGATCGCCTAGACGGTTGGTCGTAAGGCTATGTGGCAGCTTTAGATTGGGTGCCTGATAAACTCTGGCATCTGCCTGTTTGGGTGGCTTCTTCGATTGGTTTGGAAAAGTGTATTCCGGATATGCTCCTCGCCACATCGGATCAGCGTACGGTGATGCTTCAATAAAGAACGGATCACGTCGATTACCCATCACTCCGCCATAAGCTCCAGGAATAACTCCACCGGACCAATGTACGAGGCGCTCGGGCAAAACGATCGACGGCGGTAAGTTATTGTTCCGTGATACCAACCGGTCACCGACAATCGAGGCAATGGATGGATAATCACTTGGACGTGGAACACGATCACCGCGAAATCCAGCATTTTGTTCACTTCGGCCGGTAAGCATGAAGTAATGCCCAAGCGTGTGGCCGTTGGTGGGATGCGTTAACGATCGCACAACTGACCACTTTTTTGCACGTGCCGCCAGCCCTGGTAAATGCTCGGAAATTTGGAATCCCGGAACGGTTGTTGACGACGGGTTAAATTCACCACGCACTTCGGCAGGTGCATCTGGCTTGAGATCAAAGCTCTCATGTTGAGCTAAGCCACCTGATAAGAAAATATAGATTACTGACTTGGCCTTGGCGTTGACCGGCTCAATTGCTGCTGCCTGCAGCTCACGCATGTGGTTCGTACCTAGTCCTAGCATTCCCACTGCCCCTGCCTGAATTGCAGTACGGCGAGAGATTCCCGGATGTTGCATACTCGGTCTACGTTGCGTGCTCATGAGTTACCTGTCTGGTAAATAACTTATTCGATGGCTCGAAAACTCGTTTTAATCATTATAGGAACTGTATCAAACTGTTAAATCTAATTCCTATACTATTCTTATCGTCATTGAGCGGGAATTTCCGTTGTTCAAGGTAATACCTATATAACACGGGCAGTTTCCTCGCTGTAACTAAATGTAGCTCTATGCCAGAATCTCTTTAACGATTCGCGGCTTAAACGTATCCGTTAGCTTTTCTTTCAAGCCATTTCGCTCGAAAAACAGCTCTTCGTGATGAAGGCCAAGTAAGTGTAAAATCGTTGCGTGCCAATCGGCTATGCTGACTGGATTCTCTTGTGCCGCATATCCAATTTCATCGGTTGCACCGTAACTGACACCTGGCTTGATTCCTCCACCAGCCATCCAAAGTGTGAATCCACGTGGGCCATGGTCGCGACCAGCTGAACTGTAGTTCTTTTTGTCACGCATTTGAGCAATCGGCAGTCGCCCAAACTCACCTCCCCAGACTACGAGCACTTCATCCAGCATGTCACGATCTTTAAGATCTTCAATCAATGCAGCAACTGGTTGATCGGTTCGTCCGGCTGCCGTTCGTATCGAATTCTCCAAATTGTTATGACTATCCCAGGGCTGACCATTCAAGAAAATCTGCACATACCGCACGCCTCGCTCAATCATTCGTCGCGCCATCAACGCACGCCGTGCATAGGAATCCGTTGGCTCCTTACCCACACCGTATTTATCAAGCGTGGCTTGTGTCTCCTGCGTAATATCAAGTACATCCGTGGCTTCAACCTGCATACGTGCTGCCAGTTCATAACTCTTGATTCTCGCATCTAGTTGCAGCTGATTCGGCCGCTTCTTTTGATGGATCGAGTCAATCCTCTTCAAGAGCTTGCGCTGTAACTCCGTGATATTAGTCGGATCTGCATTCTCTGCATTGAGATTCAGAATGGGAGCACCTTGCGAACGTACTCTCGTACCCTGATAAATCGGTGGAAGAAACCCGTTCTGCCAGTTTTGTACCGTATTTACAGGGAGCCCTTTCGGGTCATCCAGAACGATGTACGCCGGCAGATTCTGATTAACACTGCCCAACCCATAAGTAACCCACGATCCGATAGCCGGGCGACCTGGTAATAGCCGTCCCGATTGAATCTTAAACAATGCCGGTTCATGATTCGGGTGGTTGTTAAACATCGACTTAATAAAGGATACGTTGTCGACTACTCTCGATAAATTTGGCAGTGCATCACTTACCCATGCACCGCTTTCACCGTGTTGCTTGAACTTGAATGGACTGCGCAGCAACCCACCAGCCTGTTGCGGTGAACTGATGTCTTCAGCGATTTCATTGAAATAATCTTCGCCATGTCGCTTATCAAGCAATTCCTTTGGCTCAAATAAGTCCATTTGGCTCGGACCGCCATTCATGAAGAACTGAATGACAGCCTTCGCTTTTGCCGGATGATGTGTACCGCGGGGAAGCGTATCAAATCCCAAGCGACTACCACCGGACGATGGTAGTGGATTATCCGCAATTGGTATCTTTCCTTCTGCACGCAACTCATCACACGCCAGTTGCGCCAACGCTGCTCCACTAATTCCATACGCTGCACTTTGGAAAAAGTTGCGCCGGTCGATTGTCTTTTGAATTACATTCTGACTTGGTATCACGTCTGAACCTCTGCCTTTGTGATAAATCAATCTACATACAGGAAACTAGCTGAGTTTAGGAGTGTGTGGCAATAGGTCGCCAATGCCCGTAATTCAACATCAAATGATGCCTGCTCTGTTTCTGAAAGTGTCGTCGCGTGGTCTCGCCATAACTGTTCTAGCTCAGTGAGAGATGTCATAGCAATTTCCATCTCTTCCGCAGATGGCAGTCGTGCGGCAGTAGCAAGAAATACATGTTCGATCTGCTTTGATCGATCACCCGCTTGCGTTTGAACTTCACTCGCGAACGATTCAGCAAGTTCACGCACCATGGTGCTGTTTAGTAAATACAGTGCCTGTTGGGCAACAGTACTTACAGCGCGATCCTGGCAAGCTGGATTCATTTGAGGCAAGTCAAATGTTTCCAGGAACGATGGCATTTCTTTTCGCCGCTGTCGCAAATAAATACTTCGGCGATAGGCACCATCCTGAGCAATCGCCGTTACAAGCCCGTCTCCACGAACTTTGACTTCATCGGGTGTTCCGAATTGTCTTTGCTCGAACATCTCAGATACTGCGATGATCGCATCGCGAACTTCTTCTGCTGTCAGACGCCGTAATTGCATTCTGCCAACCAGCTTATTTTCCGGATCATCTACCAACTGTTTCTCCGAAACGACTGATGACTGTCGGTAGGCGGTGGAGGTCATAATCTCCCGGTGCAATTCCTTGATGCTCCAACCAGACTCTACAAATTTCGTTGCAAGATAATCCAGCAACTCAGGGTGAGTGGGTCGGCTTCCAAGCTCGCCAAAGTTATCAATCGATGCCACAATCCCACGTCCAAAGTGATGGTGCCAAATTCGATTAACAAATACCCGGGCCGTCAATGGATGGTCGGGTTCGATGAGCCACTTCGCGAGAGCCAATCGGCGACCTGTACCTTCTGAACCCTCTGCCACTTCCGCAGCCTCAAATGGAGTTTTGCCATCGGTTAATACACTCGGTACACCTGGTCCAACAAGTCGACCGGATTGCCGATGATCGCCGCGAATATATATGTAAGTGGGCGATGGTCGACCGCGATCCCATAAAGCTCGAATCGTTGGAACCGGAAGCTTTTGTGCATTAAGGGATTTAACCTCTTCATCCACCTTCTTCTTCAATGCGGCGTAGTCTTTATCTTTTGCTGCAGCCTTCTCATCAAACGCAATTGAGGGTGAAAACTTCTTGGCCAGATACTTTTGGATCTCCGAGCGATTCCCTTCCTCTGTGCTGAGCGCTGTATCAACATCACTTCGGATTTGCTCCGGCAACGCATCAATTATCGATTTTCGATGAGCTTGTTTGAGATTCTCAAAGAGTTCACTTAGTGGTTTTTGTACAGCCGCTACTTCTTCTTCGAGTAGCGCATTGTGAGCAGCAACCTCTTCTCGCATCTGGGGTGTAGAAACTTCGAGAGCACGGTTTTTCATTATCCCGTTAGTCTGGCCCGACACGGCTGTTGGCTTGAGCCAATCATGCTGATCATAGGCACCCTGAAATACCGCGAGCAGCCTGTAATAATCGCGATGAGGAATGGGATCGTATTTATGCGAATGACATCTGGCACATTTTAAGGTCATCGCTAGTACCGTGGATCCGAATATATCAATTTCGTCCGCGATTACCTCCATGCGTTCCGGGACTGAGTTTACGACGTCAGAACCCGTACCGTCCGGTGCCATCCGCAAGAATCCCGTGGCAATCAGGCTACTCACCGTTTGTTCAGTGATATTATCTGGATTGGAATAATCTACGATTTCGTCACCTGCGATTTGTTCGAGCAGGAATTCAGAATATGGTTTGTCCGCATTCATTGCCTGAATGACATAGTCTCGATAACGCCATGCGGATCGACGAATCGGATCAGCACTTCTCTTACCTTCTGAATCCGCATATCCTGCGGCATCAAGCCACATTCGTGCCCACTTTTCCCCATAAGCGGGTGAAGCAAGTAATCGGTCAATTAAGTTCTCATAGGCTAGCGGATTGTCGTCTGACAGGAATCTCTGTACCTGTTCAACGGTTGGAGGAAGACCTGTCAAATCAAAATAAGCTCTTCGAATTAGAGATTCCTTATTCGCCTCGGGTGAAAACTCATATCCATGCTCGCGCAGTTTACTCAGCAGGAATAGATCCAAACCTGTGCGTGCGGATTCAGTACTATCCAACGCCGGTGGAACAATATCTCCTCGCGGTGGCTGAAATGCCCAGAACTCGCGATCCGATTCGTCGATTAATGGATCTACTTCCGCTGTTGCAACATCGGCCTTGATATCAACCTCCGGTGCCCCCTTAGCAATCCAGTCTGTTAACTGGGCAAGTTCTCCAGAGGTAATCACTTTCACACCGGATGGCAAAAGCTTATCGCGCGGAGGCATCTCTTCGGAATGGATCCGCTTTAGAATCAGACTCTCCTCAGGCTTACCCAAGACAATTGCCGGGCCTGACTTTCCACCCTTGAGCATTGTGGCCTTTGTGCGCAAGTCTAAGTTAGCCTCTCGGCGACCGGCACCATGACAAACAGTACATCTGAGCAACATGATCGGTTCAATCACATGTTGATTCACTTCTGCAGCTTCAATGAGGGATGCTGGATCCGTACCGTCGCTAAACGGAGATCCGGATTTGATCCACGTTTCAATTACATGTATCTCGTCTGATGAAAGTGGCTCTCCTTCACCCTCTGGTGGCATCTGCTTGTCGTGGATTAGGTGGTACAGATAACTGTCATCTAGCTTGTTAGGAATCACAACCTGGCCCGATTCACCACCTTTAAACAGGCCAGCTCCATCTGATAAATCCAATTCGCCCTTACGACTCGAAGCGTTATGGCACTTTACGCAGTGTTTCTTAAATAGCGGTAGCACGTCCTTCTCAAACGTTACTTTACCTTCATCCGCATTTACCAATTGCGGAATACAAATCACTGCCAAAACCAGTATGGAGAGTCTCTTAAACAATGTAATTGCCTTACTGTATTCGCTCTTACGTACGTGCTGTCGAAAACAACCAAGTCATCCTACACATTCTGGTTTTTATCCCTGTGCAGACAGCACTTCCCACTGCTGATTTAATCAGCTGAGACAGCTAACACTTACTGCTGATACTTGGTTCCTTTGCTTCTATTCTAGCTGATGCAACGGTGTAAATCTTGACCGAATACCACCCTGGGTAAACAACTCTATCAACGCATGCGCACAACGGCCACCGCCTCGGGACCTGGCGGTGACCGTAATCCACCATTTCGCAGACTTAATACACCTGTCGGGACAAATCAGGCCATTAGTCTGCAGTTTTCAACCATCGTGGACACCCTCCTCTTCTTACGCACAATTCGAATCAACACCACCAGCGACATGATTAACATGGAAGCCCCTCCTTTCACGGAATCGACCCGCAACTGGACTGCCGGATCAGCATACTCAGCCGCTCCAGGAAGTCTTCCATGTTCAATTCGCCCAAATCTAATGGGCCTGGATCACTTAAGATCCTGTCTAAATCACTGTCAATCCACCGTGTGACCATCGTACCGCTACCTCCATAAGCCTCGTCTGTTGTTACTGTCCATTTGGACTTTGTTGACTAATTGAGATATCGCACGACCGTGTGACACGTTTGGTCAATGGCAGCGAGAAAAGAGAAAAAACAAGTTGTTTTTTTAAGACTGTTCTTCGGAAGCGCGAGATTCAACATAGAAACGATTTACACTTTACGAGAACTAGTTGAATGGTAGACCTACGGCTGTTTTACTGTTCAAATCTCAGTGATACCTTTGTTTATTTGAGATTCTCTTCGGGCGCGAGTCAGCAACATGATAAACCGTATTGTTATCACCTTTACTTTAATGATGAGCCTTACCGGCAGTCTGCTAGGACAGGATTCGAGCGACCAGATCAGACGACCTAAGGCCGCACAAGGCATAATGCTTGGTGAGTTGACCGACACCAGCGTTTT
>CEQU01012808.1_pt1 | contig 10352 bp, 9 predicted proteins | sample 531031 | NCBI WGS metagenome assembly CEQU01 (sample SAMEA2621216, study PRJEB7988) | marine metagenome | isolation source: saline water (ENVO:00002010), including
CTTATTTTTATATGCTATTTGATATCTAGAAAAAATCAAAAACTAAACATAATTTTTTCACATATAGCAGTACTTTTAACCATACTAATTCTTGTGGCTCTTATAGGCACAAGGTTACCTAAATCAATTGATGAAGGTGGTTGGGGGCTATTAAGACTTTTGGTTATGCTTGGAACATCTTCTTTTTCTATAACAATGTTTATAAAAAGTTTTATTGAAGCAAGGCAAAATAAATAATTATGAGTTTGAAGATATATTTTCTTGCTGGTTTATATGGAATTGTGATAGGAAGTTTTTTTGGATTATGGCTAGGCTTAGGAAGTTTTGTAGGTATTCTAATTGGACTATTAGCAGGCGTATTAACCATTTATTCTGAAAAAATTAGAAAAAAAAATAGAAAAAGATAATATAATTTTTATAAAGTTTATATTACAGAACCCTAAATTTAAGTAAGGACCACTCAACAAAAAATGATAAAAAAAGAAATCAACAACAACATCATAAATAGCCTTGTTTCATACATTGGAGCCATCGTAGTAGGAGCTCTTATGGGATTAGCTATTTGTAAATTAATTTAGGATAATATTTTTTTTAAATTAGTAAAAGTAAAAATAATTTTTTCAATTCTGATGATTATTTTAATTATTTCAGTTTTCATAAATCGTGTATTTTAGAAAAATTTTTTCTTAAATTTTTACGGGAAATGTTACCTTATAAACTGAACGAGATATGATCTAATAACATTTTAAAGTGTCTTTTTGATAAAGTTCTTAGAGACCTTGTTTTATTTTAGGAATATCTTATGGAAGATGAAAAATGCAAAAATGTTTACTGTAAATGTGAACCGTGTAATTGTATTAACTGTGATTGCACAGAGGTTCTTAGCACAAAATCAAACGAAACATACATATAAAGGTGAAAAATGATTGAAAAAAAAATAGTTGGAGCAATGGTTGCGGTAGCAACTCCTTTTAATGAAGATTATTCAATAGATTACAGCTCTTTTGAAGATAACATTAAATTCATGACTAACCGAGGTTTAACTGAAGGCAACTCGACTCTATTGATAGGAGGAGCTGGAGGAGAACACCCTGTTCTTAATGTTGAAGAAAGAGTAAAGCTAATGGAAGTGGCTGTTCAAGCTGCGGCAAACAAAGTTCCAGTTCTAACTTCAATTCAGCATACCGATTGGAGAGAAATCATTAAGATGGCTAAATCGGCTGAAGATATAGGAATTTTTGGCTGTCAATTAGGACCAACTTATTATTACATGCCTACTAAACATGATGTTTTAGATCTTTTTACTAGAGTAGCTGATAGCTCTAATGTAAATTTGATGATATATCACACTTGGTGGGATGGGTTTGTAATGGATTTTGAATTACTAGACCAACTAATTGCAATCCCTAATGTTAATTCAATTAAGTGGAGTCACGGAAGTATTGATAAATTTAGAGAAGGATTAACTAGATATTCAAAAAAAGTCGCGATGATAGATAATTCAGGAAACCATATACTAAGTAATATTTATGGAGCATCAGGATTCATCACTCATCTAAGTAGTTTTTGGCCTGAATACCCAAGGTCAATTTGGGATGCACTTCAATCTAAGGATTATGAAAAAGCTAGAGATTTACTTTTAGGATTTAAGTCTGAATGGATGGAATGGGTAAAAAAAGTTGTACAAGAAACTGGTGGAGAGGGCCCATTTATTAAGGTTGCAATGGAGTTAGTTGGATTGAAAGCTGGCCCACCTAGACCACCTTCAAAAGTGCCGTCTGATAACTTAATAAAAGAGCTGGATAAATTATTATTAAAATATAAGGTCCCTCGAAACAGCTAAAGATATAAATGGTAAATGATATGAGCACAGAAAATATTGAAGAATATAGACATAAACTTCGTCATTCAGCAGCCCATTTATTAGCTGAAGCTGTTTTAAAAAGACACCCTCAAGCCAAGTTAACAATAGGCCCTCCTATTACAGATGGTTTTTTTTATGATTTCGATATAGATATAACATTTTCACCTCAAGATTTAGCAACCTTAGAAAGAGATATGAAAAGGTCTATAAAACGAAATACTAAATTTGAACGTAAAGAGATATCAAAGAATGAAGCATTAGAAATTTATAAAGATAATCCATATAAAATTGAAATTATCAATTCAATGCCAGAAGACGAAATTGTCACCGAATATAGCCATTCCGATGGTAATTTTATTGACTTATGTGAAGGTGGTCACATAGAAAAAACAGGAGAGATAAAAGCAATAAAACTACTTTCAACTGCAGGTGCTTATTGGAGGGGAGATGAAAAGAATAAGATGCTCCAAAGAATATATGGTACAGCGTGGGAGTCAGAAGAATTACAACAAGACTATCTAGATAAAAGAAAAAAAGCTATAGAAAGTGATCACAGAAAATTGGGGACATCTCTAGATTTATTTTTTTTAGACCCCATTAGTCCAGCTAATCCCTTTTTCTTACCTAACGGAGCATTTGTATATAACAAATTAATTGAATTTGTAAGAAACCTATATGAAAAATATGATTATAAAGAAGTAATAACTCCTCAGCTTTTCTCTACAGATCTTTGGAAGCAATCAGGACATTATGATTTTTATTTAGAAAACATGTATATGATGGAAATCGATGAAAATGAAGTAGGGGTAAAACCTATGAATTGCCCTGCACATGCAATTATTTATCAATCAACTCTAAGGTCATACCGAGATTTACCACTAAGACTAGCTGATTTTGGAAGATTGCATAGATATGAAAGATCTGGTGTTACTCATGGGCTTACTAGGGTAAGGTCTTTTTCTCAGGATGATGCACATATTTTTTGTGATAAAAAAGATGCTGGAAGTGAAGTAAAAAAATTCCTTGAAATGCTTCGTGAATCATATTCTGCATTTGGTTTTGAGCAACCCCGCCTAACTCTTTCTTTGAGACCAGAAAAAAGAGCTGGCGATGATAGAATGTGGGACCTAGCAGAAGAACAGTTGAGAGATGTTCTAAAAGATTTTGATGAAAATTTTGAGGAAATTGAAGGCGAAGGAGCTTTTTATGGTCCTAAAATAGATATTTTTATTCCTGATGTAATGGGAAGAGAGTGGCAATTAGGAACAGCTCAAATGGACTTCTCTCTTCCAGAGAGATTTAATCTAGAATTTATAAATACAAAAGGAGAAAAAGAAAGACCAGTTGTTATACATAGAGCTATGCTTGGTTCTATAGAAAGATTTATTGGAATTTTACTTGAACATACCAGTGGAGATTTGCCTTTTTGGTTAGCACCTAACCAAATAAATATAGTACCTATATCAGAAAAACATATAGATTATGCAAAAAAATTATCAGATGATTTATTGGATAAAGATTTTAGGGTAGTTGTTGACGAATCAAATGAAAGATTAGGCCAAAAGATAAGAAATAGCGAGATGAAAAAAATTCCTGTAATGATTATAGTCGGTGACAAAGAAATGGAAACTGATTCTGGTTCGGTAAGAACAAGAAAATTTGGAGATTTAGGCAATTTAGATAAAAAAGACCTTATAGAAAAGCTTTTATCTTTTTAAAAATTCACTTGTAATTAGTTTTTTGCTTTTATAAGTTCAAAATAAATTATAAAATCAAAATTAATTATAATACCGAATAGAGGATTAGAATGGCTGATAGTGACATATCTCTAAACAGAGGGCTTCAAGGAATATATCTTGACCGCACAAACACTACTTTTATCGACGGAAAAGAAGGGGTGCTAGAATATAGTGGTTATAACATTCATGATTTAGCAGAAAATTCAACTTTTGAAGAAACATCATATCTTCTAATGTATGGAAGCCTTCCAAATAAAAGCCAACTATTAGAATTTGATAAATCATTAAAATCTTATAGAAATTTACCGCAAACTACATACGATATTATTGATATTGTCAAAGATTCTCATCCAATGGATGTCTTAAGAACTGCCATATCATCTTTATCATCTTTTGATGAAGATAGAGAAGATTTCTCAGAGGAAGCAATTATAAGAAAAGGAATAAGATTAACATCCCAGGTTCCGATTATAGTTATGGCGCATAATAGGATGAGAAAAGGGCTAGATCCAATAGAATCTTCAAACGAATTATCTCATGCAGCTAACTTTCTTTATATGCTTGAAGGAGAGAAGCCAAGTGAAGATACAGCTAGGTTAATGGATATTGATTTTGTTGTTCATGCTGATCATGGATGTAATGCTTCTGCATTTACAACTAGAGTTGTTACAGGAACCAATGCTGATTTCTACGGAGCAATAACAGCTGGAATTGCTGCATTGTCAGGTCCTTCTCATGGTGGAGCCGCTGAAGGTGTAATGGAGCTAGCTAAAGATGTCGGAACTGCCGACAACGCAGCTAATCATGTAAAAAATCTTTTGGCAAATAGAGAAAGAGTAATGGGATTTGGCCACAGAGTTTATAAAGCTGCAGATCCAAGGGCTAAGCATTTAAAAGAAGGGGTCAAAAATCTTAGTGAAGAAAAAGGTGAAACAGAATGGTATGATATTCTTTTAGCCGTTCAAGAGGCTATGACACCATACGCTAGAAGAGGGATACATGCAAATGTAGATTTCTTTGCTGGAGCTGTTTACTACTTACTAGGCATTCCTTCTGATCTTTTTGTCCCTATATTTGCTGTAGGAAGGATTCCAGGATGGACAATCCAAATACTTGAACAAATGAGGCACAATATTCTGATAAGGCCATTGCTTCAATATACAGGTGAAAGATCCAAAGAATACATACCTATTGATAAAAGGGATTAGTTAGTCATAACTGATAATTTTATTAAAGAAAAGATACTAGAAAAAGGAAGAATTTCTTCTAAAGATTTCATAGATTTATGTCTTTATGGCGAAGAAGGATACTATACATATTCTCGAAAAAATAAAAACGTTTATTTCAAAGACTATGCTACATCCCCTTTAACTCATCCTGTGTTTGGATACCTTCTTTCTAATTTAATTTATAATTTGATTGGTTCTTTTCATTCTGAAGAGAATATAAACATAATAGAGCTTGGCGCAGGAAATGGTACCCTAGCATATGATATAAAGAAGTCATTAAATACGTTAGGTTGCAAAAATTTTAGCTACGAGCCTATCGATAAGTTATCATCCAATTCTGTTGAAAAAATATATACTCACAATGAAAAAAAAATTGAGAAAGCTAATGGAATTATAATTTCAAATGAACTTTTTGATGCATTGCCTCACCATTTATATGAAATAAAAAATAATGAAGTATATGAAAAATATGTAATATACAAAAACAATAAATATGAAGAAATTTTAGACAAACCTTCGGACAGCTGTATATCTAAAAGAATAAAAAAAATAGATAAATCTTTTGATAACGTTGTAGGAGAGGTTTACTGTAGCGAAAATACAATTTTTGATTCCTTTATTGATTACTTGAACAAAGGGTATATATTGACTATAGACTATGGATTAAATGAGAAAGATTTATTCTATAACGGTAAAAAGAATTCCAATGTAAGCGTGATCAATGATCATAATTTTTATGAAAATTATTTTCATAAGCCAGGTTTTTCAGATATAACTTTTCAAGTAGATATAAATGAGCTTTTAGATAATTTTAAAAAAATAAACTATGGATTAAGTTACCTAGGAAACCAAAGAGAATTTTTATTTAATTTGGGTATAGGGGAAATTCTTGGAAAGTTAAGTTCTATGGATAAGCCTCCTGAAGAAATAAACTATAACAGATACGCTATTAATCAATTAATAAAACCAAATGGAATGGGTAGCTATTTTGTTACACTGCATTCGAACTTTGATACTAACTTCAAATTTTCAGAAATAAAACTCAATGAAAATTTACTTGATAACATACCCTTGATTGAAGATTATCCCCAGCGATTTGAATTGCCAGGTGTATATAAAAAAAATAATATTATAAGAGAAGGTTGGAAATAAATGCTAAAAACAATTTTTCATCAGAATCATGTAGATAATAGTGCAAAAATGGTAGATTTTGCAGGTTGGGACATGCCAATTAATTACCCTACAGGGATAATTAAGGAAGCAAATTTTGTTAGGCAGGATTCAGGGTTTTTTGATGTTTCTCATATGGGGAGAGTCGAAATATTTGGAAAAGACAGAGAATCATTTATAGAAAAAATATTACCAATAAACCTTGAATCATTAGATATTGGTTCTGCAAAATACACTCTTTTGATTGATGAAAATCAAAAGATCCTTGATGACCTAATTGTTTATAAATATTCTGATCATTTTTTACTTATTATCAATGCTTCAAATACTAAAAAGGACTTAGACTGGATAAACTCTCAAATAACTGGTGATACTAAAATCAAAAATGTTACTTCTGAAACAGGAATGTTAGCGATTCAGGGTCCAAATGTATTAGAAAAGCTTCAGACATTATCAAGTTCATTTAATGACGTTGGTAGATATAAATTTAAGAATATATCTATTGAAGATAATATGATTTTTGTTGCAAGAACAGGTTATACAGGGGAGGATGGAGTAGAAATTATATTTGATAATAATTGTTCAAAAATTATATGGGAAATTATGAAAAAACTAGAAATTCCACCTTGTGGTTTAGGAGCAAGGGATCTTCTCAGAATAGAAGCAGGGCTTCATCTTTATGGTCATGAAATAAATGAATATTCTAACCCTGTTGATATAGGTCTCAAAAGATTACTTGAAACAAAAAGCCAAAATTACATTAATCATGAATATATAAATGATTCTGATATAGAAAATGGAAATTTTTCAATAGCTGCTTTTTTAGTCTTAGATAGAGGAATTCCAAGAGAAGAAAATGAGGTTTTTTATGAAAATAATGTTATCGGAAAGATAACATCAGGTACGCATTCTCCAACCTTAAAAAGTTCAATTGCAATTGGATTGATAAAACGAGACTTCAATATTGTTAACAATAAGGTTAGAATTAAGGTAAGAGATAAATTTTTAGAGGCAGAGATAAGAAAACTTCCAATGTACAGAAGGAGAAGAAAATGAGTGAAATTCCTAAATCACTAAAATATTCTAAAGATCATGAGTGGATAAATATAGAAGGCAACATAGCCACAATTGGAATAACTCAACATGCTGCTGAATCATTAGGTGATATAGTTTATGTTGACATAAACAGCATTGATAAAGAACTCAAGCAATTTGATAAATTTGGTGAAATAGAATCTGTTAAGGCTGTATCCGATCTATATGTACCTATTTCAGGTAAGGTTGTTGAAACAAACCAAAACCTAGAATCTAATCCTGAGTTTGTAAACGACGATTGTTATGATAAGGGCTGGATAATCAAAGTCCAAGTTAATGATTCTGAGGAGCTTTCAAATCTTTTAGATGCAACAGAATATGAAAAAATAATTTAATGACAAGCTCTCCATACATACCATCAACTGATAACGATCGTAAAGAAATGATTGAAGCGATTGGTGTCAAAAATTTTGAAGGTCTCTTAACTGATATTCCTAAAAACTTCTTATTCCCTGAATTAAAATTACAAGACAAACTTTCAGAGCCAGAACTTGTAGAATATTTCACTGAACTAGGAAATAAAAATGTAGCATCAAAAATAAAAACAAGCTTCCTTGGAGGAGGTTCGTATAATCACTACATTCCTTCAACTGTGAAGGCAATGATTCAAAGAGGTGAATTCTTAACTGCATATACGCCTTATCAGCCTGAAGCCTCACAAGGAACTTTGCAAGTAGGATTTGAATTTCAAAGTATGATTGCACAATTATTTGAAATGGATGTATGCAATGCTGGTATGTATGATGGCCCCACTGCACTTGCTGAAGCTGCATTAATGGCTTGTCGTATAAAAAGAAATAATAAAATAGTTATTCATGAGAGTGTTTCCGAAAAGCTTTTAGATGTTCTAAAGTCATATTCAAAATGGCAAGATATTGAAATTATTCATGCAGATCAAATTAATATTTCAAAAGAAGAAGACTTGGCTTGCTTGTTAGTTCAATCTCCTGACAAAAATGGAGAAATAATAGATGTGGAAAGTTTTTCTGATCAAATCCATGAGAAAAACGGATTGCTAATTCAACATACTTATCCCACATCTTTAGGCTTGCTAAAACCACCCGGTAGCCTTAATGTAGATATTGCAACAGCTGAAGGGCAATCCCTTGGTGTTCCTCTTTCATTTGGAGGGCCATACATAGGTCTTCTAACGTGCAAAAATGAATATATAAGGCAACTACCAGGAAGAATTATAGGTCAAACTGTAGATAAGAATGGAAAGATTTCTTTTGCCCTCACTCTTCAGACAAGAGAGCAACATATTAGAAGAGAAAGTGCAACATCAAACATTTGTACAAGCACACAATTAATAGGACTCATGGTTGCTGTTTATGTGTCAACAATGGGACCACATGGCATTAAGCATATTGCAGAAACATGCTTCCATAGAGCTCACTATATGGCAAAGAAAATTGATCAAATTGAGGGATTCAATTTACTCTCTAAAGAATTTTTTAATGAATTTGTAATTCAAACAGATATTTCTGTGAGTAAAATAAATTCCTTTCTTTTAGAAAACGACATTGAAGGAGGTATAGACATTTCAGCTAATGGTAAAAATTTAATTATGCTTGCAGTTACTGAATTAAATTCTCCTTCTAATATTGAAGAAACGCTGAATTTGCTTGGAGGATTAAGTGAATAATAAAAATTTACCTTTATTGATGAACCAATCAAAAAAAGGAAGAAAAGCAATATCTTTGCCAGAAATAGGTGTTGAAAAATCATCTTTACCAAATAGTAAATTCCTAAGGGATAACATTGATTTGCCAGAGGTTGGGCAGTTAGACCTAATTAGATATTTTACTAACTTATCATCGATGAATTTTTCTATAGATACAAATTTCTACCCCCTTGGATCTTGCACAATGAAATATAATCCAAAAATTAATGAACAATTATCATCAATTCAAGGTTTCGCAAACGCTCATCCAAACCAAAAAGATGAAAATCTTCAAGGTTGTTTGGAAGTAATGTATGATCTACAAAACGAACTTGGTGAAATAACAGGACTTCCTGGAGTTTCTCTAGCTCCTTTGGCAGGTGCACAAGGAGAATATGCAGGTCTCCTAATAGCTAGAGAGTTTCATAAATATAATGGCAATGATCATAAAAAAATAGCCCTAATACCAGACTCTGCTCATGGAACCAATCCAGCATCTGCTTCTATGGCAGGATTAGAAGCTGTTACTATTAAAACAACTTCAGAGGGTGATATAGACATAGATGATCTAAAGTCAAAAGTTAATCAAGACACTGCCGTATTGATGCTTACACTTCCTTCCACGCTTGGACTTTTTGAGCCAAATATTATAGAAATAACAGAAATTATTCATGATAACGGTGGTTTAGTTTACGCAGACGGAGCAAATTTGAATGCTCTTTTAGGTATAACGAAATTTGGAGAATTAGGCATAGATATATGTCATTCAAACTTGCATAAAACTTTCTCCACTCCTCACGGAGGTGGCGGCCCTGGAGCAGGACCAGTAATGGTAACAAAAAACCTTGAATCTTTCTTGCCTTACCCTCACGTAAAAAAAGAAAAAAACAATTATGAAACATATACACCAAAAAATTCAATAGGAAGACTTAATGGGTTTTTAGGTTCATTTGGTATAGTATTAAGGGCTTATGCATACATCAGAAGCTTAGGCTCTCAAGGATTAAAAGAAATATCTGAAAATGCAATAATTAATGCAAATTATATTCAAGAAAAGCTAAAATCTCACTATACCTTAACTTCTTCTAGAAATTGTATGCACGAAACTGTTCTTTCTGCTATAAAGCAAAAAGAAAATGGGATTAAAGCTTTAGATATAGCAAAAAAATTACTTGATGAAGGGTTTCATGCTCCAACAATGTACTTCCCTCTAATCGTTGAAGAGGCACTAATGATTGAGCCAACAGAAAGTGAATCTAAAGAAACGATAGATCAATTTATCGAATGCATGATAAAGATAAGTGAGTTGTCAGAAAATAATCCTAATGAAATACTTAATGCTCCTATAAATCTTCCAGTTGAAAGATTAGATGAAGCTCTTGCCGCAAGAAATCCTGTACTAACCTGGAAAAAATAAGTTGGAAGATTATTGGATTAAAATAAAAAGTCTTAATTTTTATTCAATCAAGGTACGAGCAAATACAGAATGGAAATTTATGGAATACATCACTGACGATGGCATTTCAGGAATATCTGAAATTACAGACACTCAGCTTAATTCACCTGTTTCAAAAATGATTGCTCAATTTTCC
>CEQU01001824.1_pt1 | contig 10348 bp, 6 predicted proteins | sample 531031 | NCBI WGS metagenome assembly CEQU01 (sample SAMEA2621216, study PRJEB7988) | marine metagenome | isolation source: saline water (ENVO:00002010), including
TCTTCCATCAGCCATCAACTCTGCGCGCAATTTGTGGTTGGCTGACGCGCCTAGGTGAAAACCAAAACATTCACCTTGAAGTTCACCTGTATGTTGTGGGAATGCAATTAAACCGGGAAAGGTGTCGTGGGAGGTTTTACCTCGACGGTTTTCTCGTACATAGCTTCCGAAGAATAAGTCATGATCTTTGGTTTGGAATTCAGCAGACCAACGACCTTCGAAAGTTTTAATTTTACTAACCGTAGTGGGAAGTGGAAGGCTTGCTGCATTCAGGTAGTTGAGGTTTAGCGCGCTGCTGCCAGTGTTTTCAACACGAGATACATATTTAACCACACTGGTATCTGTATCGAGTTCCGCCGTTGTAATAAGGCGCATACCGCGGTGCGCGTCTTCAGCAATGAAGGACACCGATTGACCGACTTGGTTTATGTTCACCAAACTAAAGCCTGCTGACCATTGATCTGCATCGCCAGATATTTCTAGCCCGGGCTGACCGGTCCACCCTTCACCATGGGTAGGAACCAGCGTGACGGGCGGCTCGATAACAGGGGCGCATTTTGCTTCTTGGCGAGTATTTAAAACGCTAAGCATTTCTGGCGTGGTGGCCTCACTTAGGGTCGCCCCATAATAAATCACCTTTGGCATTCTGCCTGTGCAATCGAAGGTAAGTGAAACCCGTGAATTCTTTAAACTAACAAACTGGGGTAATGAAGACATATGCTCCTCGCGTTAATTGCGCCGCCTATAAGTGTGGCGGTCATGTATAACATAGATAATACGGTTAATTAAGATTTGCGCTAGTTCGCTTACATGCTTTGGGTTAAACGTTTACATTTTTGAGATTAGTCACTGCTTAAATTTAATCTTTCGCCAGTTTTAAACTCACTTTCACTGCGCTGTTCTCGTGGTGTTGGCTCAGTTGTACTAGGCGATTGTATTGCCTTAACGACAGCATCATTGCGTGAATGGCAATCAGCACGCCTTGTTCGTGTAATTCCACGACGGTATCTTTTTCCAATTCAGCTAGACGGGTTTCATCTATGGTAAGCAGGTCATTTGAGACGACTTCTTGCCCATCTTGTAAGGTGAGTGTGGTTGAAAGGGGCGTGAGTAAATTCAGATTTGCGATTATCTCTATAAAGGCCTTCGCCTGTTGTTGGCCAGATACTAAGTTTGACAGAATACTTTGATAGTGTTTCAGCAAGCTGGTTGGCTGACCATCGGAAGAAAATAGGCGGGTGGAAGGCGTCGCTTGCTGGCTCACTCTCTCATCGGCGTCATTGATGAGTACCCTTAATGATTGGTTGTCTAGGGCGTAATTAAAAGGATGCGATTGAATACTTAAAGGAATCGCATGGCCTAGCCACTGCGCTTTCCCACAAAATAAATTATCAAAAGGCGCCATGCCCACCACAGCAGCTAAAGTGTGCTCTGGCTTTGTGTCATTCACGATGACAATAGGCATGCAGCCGCTTAAACTGGCTATCTCGTTAAAGCCTATAGTAACCAAGTTAAATGCACGGGCATGAGAAAAACCAGGGTCCTGTGTAATGCCCGTATCTTTATGCTGTTGCGTATCTAGAGTGACGTAAGAAGGTCGTGTCATAACTGCTCACTAAGATTGGAAAAAGCTTTCAACTAACCCTCGATGGGAAGGAAGACGCTCTTTTAGTTGGCCAATGAGTGTTTGGTTTAATTGCCCTTGCTTGGTGGCAAAGTTGTGGTGCTTTAGCGAGCGTTCTGTGGTGCTCATATCCCAATTGAAATCGGTTTTAGGCCCCATACCATACAATATGTAGCGGTAACTCTGTGCACTAAACGCTTCGTTTGCTTGAGGAAAATCACTGTCGAGTATTGGCCGATAGCGCCATTCTTCAAGCAAGCCTGCCAATCGTTCGGGAATACTTCCTCGCTGTTTATTGTCTTGCCAAAATGCTTCGGGCCGGTTGCTCAAAACGTAATGGAGTTTTAAAAATTCGATGGTGCGTTCCCACAAATAAGTCAGCCGGCTATTAAAACGCTGGCTGACCTTCGACATTATTGTCGTATTGGCCGGTAGCTGCTCGGCCAGTAGCATTGCACTTTGCTCAATTAGCATTAGTGACGAGGCTTCAAGGGGTTCTAAAAATCCGCTAGAGAGGCCAATGGCTACACAGTTGTTGTGCCAAAACGTTTCTCGATAGCCTGTTTTGAATTGAATTTCCCTAAATGCATCCGGGGTAGCCATAGAAGGGGCTACTTGAGACAAATAGCGAGAGAGCGTGTCCGCTGCGCGATCTACATCTTGGTGCTCTCGAGAAAATACATAACCTGTGCCCCGCCGGTGTTGTAAGCCAATATCCCAAATCCAGCCTGCTTCTTGCGCCGTTGAAAGAGTATGACACGGGATAGGAGCGGTCTCGTTTTCAAAAGGGGCCTGACACACTAAAGCGCTATTGGCAAATAGGTGATGGCTGGCGTCTTTTAGTTTAACGCCTAATGCTTTGTTAATGAGCAGCCCAGAAAAACCAGAGCAATCAACAAATAGGTCACCCTCTATCTTTCCCGATTGCTGGGTCTGTAAACTTACAATTCCCGCTTCAGGTGAATCTGCTTGGGTATTAACCTGTGTCACTTTATCAACAAGATGGGTCACACCCAGTCGATTTACACAATGGCGTCGTAGTAACGAAATAAACTGCCCAGCATCTAGATGATACCCATAGTTGGCAGTAAAACTTTGTTTACCATTTGCCGTTAACTTAGGCGCAAGCCCTGCGTCACACAATGCGGGCTGGAAACATACATCTTGCGCATAGTGGCTGTGTGTTTGTGCTGTGGTTAACCAGTACGGGGTGATATCTAACGTAGCAGAACCTTGCGGTGCGCTAAAAGGGTGATAATAACTGTTGTCTTGATTGCGCCCGTTATCGCTATACCAATTCACAAACTTACTGGCCTGCTTAAACGTGGCGCTGGCTTGGGTAACGAGTTCAGCCTCTGAAATACCTATGGTCGCCAGCGTGCGGCGCATAGTAGGCCAAGTGCCTTCCCCCACCCCAATAGGCGGAACAGCATCAGATTCAATAACGGTAACGGATAAGCGTTGCCCGTTATTGTTCGCACCACTGTGAGTAGCGGCAAGCAGACCGGCAGTTAACCAACCCGCTGTGCCACCACCCACAATGACAATGCGATTAACCTCACTCATCATGTATTAGCCTATATCAAAACCTGTGAATGCCCGCTTATTGGGCGGCGGAGTCTTCATCAATAAGTCGACCTCGCCATTGCGCACTTTGTTTGAAGACGACCTTGTTTAATATAAGTGCAAGCGCTATACAGCAAACAAGGGTGACTAGCATTAAATGAATATAGTGCAGGCCAAATGGTGCGTGTACAAAGCTAAAGTAAGCGTAAAGGAGCACACCGAAAATCACCGAGGCAATCCCCGCATTTGCATTCACGTTGTTAAACAGCAGCCCAACGATAAAGATTGACAATATAGGCATGCTTAATAAACCGAACAACTGTTGCAGTAGGTTAATGATGCTCTCTGCTTGCGCATAAACTGGCACCATAAGTAACGACACCACAGTAAGAAGAGCGGTAACGATGCCGCTCAATCTGGCAACGTTAGGCTTTTTGTCAACGTATGCTTCATGAATATCACACACATAAAGGGCCGTCGCTGAGTTTAAGTTACTGTTATAGGTTGTTAGTACAGCGGCGGCTAAGGCCGCGGCGAACACGCCAGATAACCAGTCTGGCAGTACATCGCCCACTAGCGTACCGTAAGCCGCATCGTTGATATCACCATACAGTTTAAAAGAGATAATTCCCGGCACCACAATAATGGTAGGGACGATGATAAAACGGATAATGGCTGCGGCGTAAACCCCTTTTTGAGCCTCTTTTAAGTTAGGTGCTGCCATAGCACGCTGTGTAATAACTTGGTTAGTACTCCAGTAAAAGGTTTGGATGAAAATCATACCGGTTAACAGCGTGTGCCATGGAAGGGGGGAGTCGTTATCGCCAATTAACGTAAGACGTTCAGCTGGTATGCCGGAAAAGTCAAAATCAATGGCAAACAGCGCAAGTACCACAACAACAATGGCCATGGTCAGCAATAAAATGCCGGAATAGGTATCTGACACGGCTACCGCACGTAAGCCACCGAATATGGCGTAAAATGCGCCAATAAGGGCAAATGCGGTGGCGACGTACATAAGAGGGATATCAACATTGAACATGTTGATCATGAACAGCGAACCTGAGTAGATAACCGCTGGCATAAAAATAAAGCTGCTCCCTAGGAAGAAAAGCAAGCCAATTAAGGCGCGGATGTGCTTATTGTTATAGCGCATCTCTAGTAATTCTGTGGTGGTAGTACACTGATAATGGTAATACACGGGTAAAAACACCCGAGCCAAGATGATAAGACCTGCCACCGCGGCAAATTCCCACCATGCGAGTAATGCCATCTGATTACCATTCATGCCCACGAGTTGGTCGGTACTTAAGTTCGTTAATGTAATAGAGCCAGCAACAAATATCCAAGTAAGCCCACCGCCCGCGAGAAAATATTCTTTGTTTTCGCTCGCTTTACTGTGGCCATGGCCACGACATTTCAGGTAGGTAAGCAAGCCGATGAGTGCGGTAATGAAAATAAAAACTAAAAGTTGGGTTAAGCTGCCAGACACGTAAAACTCCTCAGCAGTAAAAGACAAAAAGGGGGCAAGAGAGCCCCCTTTACTTTCTTCGTTTAATTAGAAGCTAGCACGCACACCTACAGCGTAACGTGAGCCATCAGCAACTTGCTGAACAAAATGTTCAGATAGACGGCCGCGACGGGTAAGCTCTTCATCAGTGATGTTAATACCTTCAAAGAACACGGTGAAGGTTTCATTTACGTCGTAGCTTACACTCATGTCTACTTGGGTGTAAGTTTCCGTGAAGCGAGGTTCTGTGCCACCTAGTGAACTTACCGCTTCTTGCATAAAGGTTTCACGGTTGTTAAGCGCTACACGGGCTTGGAAAGCATCTTTTTCGTAGAACACCGTAATGTTCTGCGAGTTACCTAAGCCCGGTAGGCTAAACTCTGAATCAGAATCCACAATGGTGGCGTTGGCTTGAATACCAAAACCGTTTTCAAGTGTATGTAACCAAGCTAGCTCTAAACCATCAACCTCAAGGGTTTCACCATTACGTGGGCGAAGTACGCTAAATACATATTCACCGCTGTCGAGGAACAATGACTCATCAGCCGTATCCGACGAGATGAAATCTTCTACTTCCTTGTTGAACGCCGCGGCAGAGAAGTAGCTAGTGTCATCGTAGTACCATTCTAGTGATACATCCCAGCTCGTTGCTTTATAAGGTTCAAGTTCAGTATTACCGGCTTGTGCCTGCAAGTTGCCTGGACGGGAAACCGTCACGTTAAACACAGGTACTAAGTCGTCCATCATTGGGCGAGTCAGTGTTTGTGAGTACGCGTAACGCAAGTACACATCGTCAGTCAGTTGTAGTTTAACGTTTACATTAGGCAGTAACGACGAATAGCTATTCGTTTCGTTAACCGGCTCACCTACTAATGTTTCATATACCACGTTCAAATCAGACGGATCGTTTGGAATTGGCTCAAGATCTTTCACCACTTGGCTGGTTCCGTCCACTGAGGTATCGGTTTGGCTGTAACGGAAGCCAAAGTTGATATCTAGCGGCATTTCAGACACTTCGGTAGAGAAGTAGAACTGCGCATACGCACTAAGAATTTCTTCACTCACCACATAAGAATCATTGCTCGGCTGAGGATCGGCGATGTTAGTTGCATCTATAGCTTGGCGGACAGTTTCAAATTCTAGCCCTGTTGCATCAGCAATTTGCTGTACCGCTTCATCAGAGGTAGCGTAATCGAAAAAGGCTTCTGGGTCGTAAGTTAACCACTGATTTGGTACGCCACTGAAATAGTTTTCAGCAGTAAATACAGACAGTAACTCATCGGGGAAATCAAAGGTGTAACCACAGTAAATCTCACATCCAGAAGCAAATCGGCGTGTATTTGTTTTCTCGCGATCTTGGTAATAAATACCGAAGTCAGCTTTATAAAAAGCGTTGTCTGAATCAGGCACCCACGTGAAATCTGCGCGGTACTCTGAAATGGTATCTTCAGTGTCAAACCCATTTCTTTCGTTGTAGTGCATGCGGCCTAACGATGGGTCTTGAAGGGCTGAGTCGCCGCCAGCAACCGTTAAGGTAGGTGTGGTACCTGAATAATCAACACTGTACTCGTTGTTATAACCGATAACCGTGAAGAAGTTGTCACCACCACTATTGTCTTCTGCTGTCGAGGTTGATACATCAATGGTGGCCGTTAAGTTATCATTAACTAGCCACTCGAAATTGGCACCAAACGCTTGAATTTCAACGTCACGGCCGTAACGACGACGGATAAAGTCAGTGGCGCCACCCACGCCGTCAACCACGGTACTTGTCACGCCAGTTAAGCTACCGTTGTCATTGAAAGTCATATCATCAAGGTTACTATCAGAGAACCAGTGCCCCACACTATGAGCATCCGAATCCACTTCAAACTTTGAATAGAGACCGTCTAGGGTTAGGGTCATGTCGTCATTCGGCGCATATTGAACAACCAAGTTACCCGACGTTCTTTCACGGTCCACAAGGTCAACAATTTGGTCGAAGTTTTGCGGAACATACACGCCGTTGTACTGGGCATTGTCCGCGTAATCTGGGTTATCTAACTGAGAACGATCAGTAATGCTCACTTCAGGACGCCAGTAACGAGTTTCTAGCATGTTCGTTTGTAGCTTACGTTGCTGGAACGACGCAGCGGCTAGCACACCTAACTTGCCGTCTAAGAAGGTATTCGTTACCAACCCTGATAGTTGCGGGGTGGTTTCTTCAGAAATATCTTCGTACATACCTTTAACGCTAGCTACAGCTTTAAAGCCGTCAAAGGCAAATGGGCGGGCGGTAGTCACTTCAACCGTAGAGCCGATACCGCCTTCTTGCATAGAAGCCAATGGGCTTTTATATACTTTCGCGCCGCTAATTAATTCTGCGGGTAATGTGTCGAAACTAAATGCGCGACCTTGGTTTTCAGTCGCAATTTGGCGACCGTTAACGAGTACCGTGTTAAAATCGGGGCCGAATCCACGGACAGTGATATATTGACCCTCACCACCTGAACGGTCAATGGCAACACCTGTAATACGTTGAAGTGACTCTGCAACGTTTTGATCAGGGAACTTACCTAAGTCTTCAGCAGTAATACCATCATAAACCACATCGGATGCTTTTTTATCTAGCATCGAAGCTTTAAGTGAGCTGGTAAAACCTTTTACTTCGATGACTTCAACTTGGTCATCGGCAGTATTTGCTTCTTGAGCAAATGCCACAGGTGCGTGTAGAGCAGAGGCGATAGCCACTCCTAAAAGTGAGCGTCTCGCGATGGGGCCTAACTGTGATGTGTTAATTTTATGTGTCACTGTGTTTTCTCCGTGAGTAGGCTACGTTTTAACGTACTTTGCGTCAAAATTACGTTCTAAGTATGTGCGGATCAAGCCTTATTAACATTACTTTTACACATTTATTGCAGAATTTTTTAATTTATTATTCGTATCTATATGAAAATTAAGCAATTTACGTTTTAAGGTAAAAGGTGAAACGTTTACCTTAATTTTGATACTAACATAAAATTACATTGTAATGACAATGTTATAAAAAATATTTTCTTATAAAAAAAGCGTAGTCGATAACTACGCTTTATTAACAAATGTGCTTAATTTAGCGGTTAACTGCAACGAATCCGCGCTACAGCGGCTTTCCAACCGTCGTAGGCAACATCTCTTTGCGCTTTGGAGAGGCGAGGGGTGAAAACGCTATCACTACGCCAACATCGGGTAAGATCGTCCACCGAATTAAAGATACCGGCTTGCAGGCCAGCTAAGAAGGCGGCACCTAACGCGGTGGTTTCGGTAATCTCCGGGCGTTCGACTTCGGCCCCTAGAATGTCAGATAAAAAGCCCATCACCCAATCGTTACGTGACATACCACCATCTACCCGAATTGTGGTGGGCCTTGCGCCATCGCTTTCCATGGCTTTTTGGAGATCTTTTGTTTGGTAACAAACAGACTGAAGGCCAGCGGCAACAATTTCACTGATGCCTGTGTCTCGGGTTAACCCTAAAATGGCACCACGGGCGTCAGGGTCCCAATAAGGGGCACCAAGGCCTGTGAACGCAGGCACTAAAAACACCCCATTATCTTGCCTGGCACGTTGAGCCAGTGCTTCTGATTCTGCGGCATCGTCAATCAGTTTGAGTCCATCTCTTAGCCATTGCACTGTGGCACCGGCCATAAAGATGCTGCCCTCTAGAGCGTAGGTGGTTTTCCCATTGAATCGATAGCCGACGGTGGTAAGCAAGCGATTTTTCGACTGCAGCGGTTTATCACCGGTGTTTAAGATCATAAAGCAACCTGTGCCGTAGGTGCTTTTTGCCATGCCTTTTTCAAAACATGCCTGCCCGACTAAAGCCGATTGCTGATCGCCAGCCACGCCCTGTATTGGTATCGCTTTACCGAGTAAGGTTTCATCTACCGTACCGAAATCGGCGGCACAGTCCATAACGTCCGGCAACATAGCTTTGGGAATATTAAAAGCCGCAAGCAGTTTGTCGTCCCAGCATTGCTGGTTTATATCAAACAACATGGTGCGAGAGGCATTAGTGGCATCGGTTTTATGAGCTTGACCATTGGTAAGACGCCATATCAAGAAGGTGTCAACGGTGCCGAATAAAAGCTCGCCGTTGTCGGCTTGTGCTCTCGCGCCTTCTACATTATCCAGTATCCAGGCAATTTTGGTGGCAGAAAAATAAGGGTCAAGTAACAAGCCTGTCGACTCAGTAATATGCTCGACCAAGCTTTCATCTTCGCTAAGTTGTCGGCATTGCTCTGCTGTTCGTCTGTCTTGCCATACAATGGCGGGGTAAATGGGCTTGCCGGTGGACTTATTCCAAACTAACGTGGTTTCTCTTTGATTCGTTATCCCTATAGAAGCAATATCTGCCGGTGACAAGGCACATTTGTCGAATACGGTGTTTAATGTGGTTTTCACGCTTTCCCATATTTCTTCAGGATCATGTTCTACCCATCCATCTTTCGGGTATTTTTGCGAAAACTCTTGTTGCGCAATAGCAACAATAGCGCCCTTAGGCGAAAAAATAATACTGCGTGAGCTGGTTGTGCCTTGGTCAATGGCAAGAATATGTTGTCCCATGAGGTCACTCCAAGAGAAAATTTTCATAGAGTTTGCATCATTTACACCCGTTTAACAATGCTATGTTTTCGAAAACGAACATTTACATGTTCGATTTTACATGGGAACTTCATAAATAACGCCGTATACTACGCGTAAATTCGAATGAAAAAGTAAAAGGCAAACAGAATGAACCAAACGCAAAGACACGAAAAAATCGTAAATTTAGTGAAGCAGCACGGTTTTATGTCTATTGATGATTTGGTCTCTGCGTGTGATGTCACGCCGCAAACCATTCGAAGAGATTTAAATCAATTGGCTGACAATGGCGTGATAAGTCGGTTTCATGGCGGTGCAGGATTAAACAAAAGCTGGGAAAACACCCCCTATCAGGAACGTAAAACCCAAAATAGCGCGGTAAAAGAACGTATTGCCGAAGCGGTGGCTGCCATGATCCCCGATGGGGCATCTTTGTTCATTAATATTGGTACGACAACAGAACTTATCGCTAAAAAGCTCCTCAATCATAAGAATCTTCATGTTGTGACTAATAATATCCACGTAGCCACCATCCTATCTGCGAAAGAAGACTTCTCAGTCATTATCGCGGCTGGAGAAGTACGCTATAGAGATGGGGGCATTATAGGTGAAGCCACCTGCGACTTTATCAGTCAGTTTAGAATGGACTACGGCATTATAGGTATCAGTGGCATTAGCGCGGATGGCGCACTCCTTGATTTCGACTTTCGTGAGGTGAAAGTTTCACAAGCAATTCTAGAGCACACACAACACGTTATTCTTGCCGCAGACTACAGTAAGTTTGAGCGCCGCGCCATGGTTGAACAAGGCCACATTTCACAAGTTGATTGTCTTGTTTGTGACAAAACTCCCCCGCAAAGTATTAATAAAATCATCAAAGAAAACAATATTACCTTTGTCAAAGCCTAAGCTAATTTTGACACCTTGCTAGTGGCAAATCTTGTTCTTGTGACGATAAAGGCACAGTACATTGTAAAGGGTTAATAAATTTTCATTAATGTTCGCTTGTGTTCGTTTTATGTTGACATATGTTCTTTTTGGCGGTCAAAT
>CEQU01016937.1_pt1 | contig 10333 bp, 5 predicted proteins | sample 531031 | NCBI WGS metagenome assembly CEQU01 (sample SAMEA2621216, study PRJEB7988) | marine metagenome | isolation source: saline water (ENVO:00002010), including
CATACACGAAGGCATGACGCGTATGCTGTGAACCGCTTGCGTTCAGGTTCTCGAACAACACGGAAACCGCTGTCTTGCCGTTCAACTGCCCGAGCGCCGTCGCAGCTGCGGCCTGGACAAATGGACTCGAGTCATCCAGCAGCCCGGTCAGTTGCCTGACTGCAGAGTCATCCTTCAATCGCCCAAGCGATCGGGCAGCCACCTGACGCACACCGGGATCGGCGTCGGCCAACGCCTCCCGCAGCAACCCCAGTGCACGGCCACCTCTCAGTCTGGATGCCAGCCAAAGGCAGCGCTTCCTGAAGGCCGCCTCACCCGAGTGAAGAAAGGCGCTCTCGACCTCATGCATCACGACTTCGCCCCGTCCGATGAGGGTGTTCACCGCCCTGTCCCTGACAGCCGGCCTCGAGTCCCGGAGCAGGCCAACCAACTCCTCGGGCACAAGCGCATGCCAGTCGATCTTCAACCCGCGCGGATCGCCCGGAACCGATCCTCCTTTTTTTTGGATGCGATAAATCGCGCCCTTGATTTCGGGCTTGGCGTTCTTCGAAAAAGGACATCCCCAGCTCAGCCATCCCCCGGTGTCCAACAGCAGCAGGGAACCGTCGGCATCCTCGAGAATGTCGGCCGGGTGAAACCCGATGCTTTCGGACGAAAGAAAATCGTTTTCGACCGTCGCAAATGTTCCGTCCTTCGGTTCCAGCCGGACATGAACCACCTTGTGAGTGTTAAACTGGCAGGCAAACAGCGTGTCACGATATGCTGCGCCGAATGATCGCCCGCGATAACGCACCAGCCCAGCCGGGGCCACCTGCCCCCAGCGACTGACCGCCGGCAGGCGTAGCCCGGTCTCCGGCACCAGCGGACTGCCGTAAACCCGCTGCGTGAGCCCGCCCCACATCCAGTGAATCAAAGCGTCGTGCCGCTTCCCGCCGAAGCTGTCAAATATAGCGCAGGTAGAGAGCATGTCTCCATTCGCGGTAAAAACGATGTCAACCGGATTGATCCCTCCCTGCCCTTCCACTCGGACATCACTGCCGTCCGGCCAGCACGAAAAAACCCCGGCCGCCCGACTGTGTCCGGAGCGGCTTCCATCAGTGCCAACGAGGTTGTAGCCAAAATGGCCACCGGTAAAATAAAGCCTCCCATTCGGGCCAAGGTACGGTCCGTGTTGATTCGCCCGCCCATCGAACTCCATGCTTCCGAGAATCTTCTCCCGCTTGTCGGCGACTCCGTCATCATCCAGATCCTCCAGCCGCCACAGGTAGGGAGCCGAGATGATGTAAAGCGCCCCGTCATGCCACAGTCCCCCCTCCGGCATGGTCATGCGATCCGCAAAAATCGTGCTCTTATCAAAAACCCCGTCCCCGTCCACATCGACTAGGCGCCTCACAAAACGGGGCAACTCCCGCTCGATGGCCTGCCGCGTGGTCAGGTTGCGGCCGTCGCTTTCCGCCACGTACAGGCGCCCGCGATCATCGAGGCACGCCATCATCGGATACCCGACCAAAGGCGGGGCCGCCGCAAGTCGCACCTCAAACCCCTCCGCAACCTTGATCTCCGGCGGCGTATACCGGGCAGCGTCAGTCCAACCGGAGACTGCCAAAGCAAGGAGACAAACTAGACAACCGATCCAGCGCAAACCGTTTCGAATAAAAACGGCGATCAAATGCTCCTCACCTGACAGCTTCATGATTGAATTTCTGATGATGCTTTTATCTTCAATTGTTTGACGCAAGGCGGACGCTAACAGAGCGCCCACGACCGTCCAACCCCAATTGACCGCGGACGAAACACATTCGGGTTGTGTTTCGTTATTTCGCAATGATAATCAGCCGAGCCACAATGGCATGATGAAAGTTTTTCCAACGCTACTTGCAACTCTTTTCCTGTTCACAGCTCAGTACGAACTAACGGCCCGGTCACTAAGCGCAGACGCCGCCAAGACTGAAAAAACCGGCCCGTCGAGCCGCCGCTCGCCGCTGATCATCTCCGAGGTCATGTACCATCCGGCCACCCGGGAGGACGGCGCCAATCTGGAGTTCATCGAGATTTACAACTCGCAACCGTGGTGGGAGGAACTCGGCAACTTTCGCATCGACGGCGACGTGCGGTTTACGTTTCCGGCCGACGCCCGGATTGACAAGCTGGGTTACGTCGTCATCGCCGCGGACCCGGAAGCGGTCAAAAAGGCTTACGGCCTCGAGCAGGTCTTCGGCCCGTTCACCGGGCGCTTGGCCAACAGCGGCGGCCGCCTTCGGCTGCGCAATAACCTCGATGCCATCCTGTTTGAGGTCGACTACGAGACGCGTGCCCCTTGGCCAAGCAGCGCCGACGGGGCCGGCCACTCACTTGCGCTTGGCCGACCATCGTACGGTGAGATGGACGTCCGTGCATGGACGCAAAGCGACACCATCGGCGGCAGTCCCGGACGCGCCGACACCCTGGACGACGAGCCGTTGCGCCCTCTGGCCATCAACGAAATCAAGACCAACCGCGAGGGAGACACACCGGCCTTTATCGAGTTGTACAATCATTCCGCAACCGAAATCGATTTATCCGGGGCCACCCTCACCGACTCGATCGGCGAGAAAAAACACACCTTCGCCGAGGGCACGAAGTTGACCGGGGGCGAAACCCTTGCGGTGACGGAAACCGCGCTTGGCTTCGAGTTCGCGGCCGATCGGGGCGCGGTCTGGCTGTTCAACGCCGAGGGCAACCGCGTGCTCGACGCGCTGCATTACCGACCGCAGCCGGACGGCTACTCGCTTGGCCGCACCACGGACGGCAGCGCGCAGTGGGATCATTTTGCGGAGCCAACGCTTGGCCAAGCGAACACCGCACCGTTCCAGCACACGGTTGTCATCAACGAGATCATGTACAACCCGATCTCGCTCGACGACAACGACGAGTATGTCGAGTTGCACAATCACGGCGACGAACCGGTCGACCTCAGCAACTGGCAGTTCAACGACGGCATCACGTTCATTTTCCCCTACCCGACCACGCTGCCTGCCGGCGGATACATCGTCGTTGCAAAAAATCGTGAACAACTTCTGGCCAAACACAAGGGCCTCGACCCCAAGCTCGTGATCGGCAACTACATCGGCACTCTTTCGAATCGCGGCGAGCGGCTGCTGTTGACCGAGCCAAAGGAGGTGCTCCGCAACGGCCGACCCATTGCGATCGAGCCACTGCGCATTCCCGTTGACGAAGTGACGTACCACGACAGCGCCGCATGGGGCGAGTGGACGGACGCCGGCGGCAGCAGCCTCGAGCTGCGCGATCCCCGCTCCGACAACCGGCACCCGGGCAACTGGGCGAGCAGCGATGAGTCGGAAAAATCCGAGTGGGTCAACGTCACCGGCGAGGGGCCAATAGATAAAACGAGAGGTCAGATGTTTGCATCGAATTATTTGCAATTATTTTTGCTGGATAAAGGGGAATGCCTTGTCGACGACGTACAGGTTTACGATGCCGGCACCAATGCCAAACGAGTGAGCAACCCCGGTTTCGAGAAATCAGGCAAACTGGAGATCGCCGGCACACACAAGTCGTCTGCCATCGTTGAGGATCTCGGCACGGACGATAGCCGGGCGCTCCACATCAAGGCCGTCAACCGCGGCGACACCGAGTGTAATGCCGTCTGGATGCCGTTGACCGGACGCAACGCAGCGAAAATGCGGATCGAGGGCAAGGCGCGATGGCTCCGCGGGCATCCCGAGTTGCTCATGCGCACGCGCAGCAGTGGCTTCGAGGCGTTTGGCGCCCTGCCGGTGCCGGACAATCTGGGCACGCCCGGAAAACCAAACACCGCGCTCGTCGGAAACACCGGCCCGGTCATCAGCGGCGTAAACCACTCGCCGATCTTTCCGCCCAAGGGCGAAAAGGCCACGGTCACCGCGCGGGTTGCCGACCCGGACGGCTTGGCCAAGGTCTCGCTGCATTATCGAATCGACCCCGGCAAGACGACAACCGAAATCGAGATGACCGATGACGGCACGGGCGGCGATGCGGTCGCCGGGGACGGTGTATTCGCGGCACAACTCCCCGCGCAGTCCTCAACCAAGCTAATCTGTTTTTGGGTCGAGGCCACCGATGCGCTTGGCCAAGCGCAAACCACCACCTATCCGGCAAACGCTCCGACCCGCGAGTGCCTCGTCCGCATGGGAACCAAGCCGGCCAAGGCCAACGACCTTGGCCAATACCATTTTCTCCTCAACCGCAGCAACTCAACCATCTGGACCCGTAGCCACAAACGCAGCAATGCCCCGGTGCCAGTCACGATGGTCTACAACGGAGAACGGGTGATCTATGAAGCCGGCATGTACTACGGTGCCGGCTCGTACCACAGCCGCATATACAGCGGCCCCACCGGTGCGTTGTCCGACTACAACGCCACCTACCCAAGTGACGACCGTTTTCTTGGTGCAAAAAAAATCATCCTCAGCATGCCGGGCGCCCCCAGTGATCGCACGCCGGAGCCCACCGCGCAGATCGAGCAGTCCGCCTACTGGCTGATGCACAAGGCCGGTGTCCCTTACATGCATCGGCGCTTTGTGAACCTGTATATTAACGGCCGCAAACGGGCCAAGGTCTACGAGGACACCCAGCGTCCCAACCGCGAAATCGTCCGCCAATGGTACCCCAACGACGGCGATGGAAATTTGTTTAAAATCCAAATGTGGAAAGAGATGTCCAATCCCGAGCGCGGCGGCACCTACCAGTACCAGTCACACCCTGCCGTTCTGAGCGGCGAGCAGGACGCTAACGGAATTCAGCCTTGGTACTACCGCCTCAGCTGGGCACCGCGGGCCTACGACGGCTCGGCTAACCAGATGGAGAACCTTTTCACGCTGGTCGAGCGTATCAACGACACCCGTAACAGTGACTACATCGAACGGCTCGAGGAGGTCGCCGACATGGAGCAGTGGATGCGCGTGTTTGCCGTGCAAAACATCGTGTGCAACTGGGACAGCTACGGGGCGTCTAACGGCCAAAATATGTCCACGTTTAGGCCGGCCAACGGACGGTTCGAAATGATCCCGTGGGACATCGACCTCGGCTTCGGCAAAGGGTCCTTCGGGACATCAAATAAATTATTCGCGATGAACAACCCGTTTTTCTGGGGCCTCACCGGCGACCCCGTCATCAAGAAAATCTATGCCAAGAACCACTTCAAGCGGTACTATCTTCGCACCGTCCTCGAGATGATCGACGGCCCAATGAAAGGCAACACCTTCAAGACGTACGTCGACAAAAAATACAAGGCACTCCGCGCCAACGGCCAGACCGTCACCAGCCCGAGCAAATTGACCTCCTTCATCAAGGGCCGCGCCAGCTACCTAAAGAGCACCGTCAACCGTATGGACGACGACTTCTCCGTCAAGGGCGAGGGCTTTGTTGAGACCGATCAACAAACCGTCACCCTCAGTGGTACCGCCCCGCTCCGAATGAAAACCCTGCTCGTCAACGGCGTGCCACAGCAACCCAAGTGGGGTAGACTCACCACCTGGAAACTCGTTCTGCCGGTCGAGGCCACAAAGAAAGCCTACACCATCACCGCGATCGACGGCTCCGGCCAACCGGTCGCCGACGCCGAGCAGACCATTGAAGTTCAATACACCGGCGACGAGCCATTCCCGCACGAGAGCGTGCAGATCAACGAATGGATGGCGGCCAACAAAAGCACCCTCGCCGACGATGCAGACGGAGACTTCGATGACTGGATCGAGCTGCACAACCACAGCCAGCACGATGTCGACCTCACCGGCTGGGCGTTGACCGACGACAAACAATCCCCGCGCAAATGGCTCTTCCCCGAGGGCGCCACCCTACCGGCAGGCGGCTTCCTGTTAATCTGGGCCGATGGCGAGCCCCAGCAGAACGGCAATCAATTCCATCTCCCCTTCAAATTGGACGCCAATGGCGAAGCCATCCTGCTTTTCGACCCTGATGGCCGCCTGGCCGACGAGGTCATCTTCGGGGAACAAAAACCGGACGAAGCCATGGGACGCCCCGGCGACAACGGCGAGCCCAAGCGCTTGGCCAAGGCCACCCCCGGCGCACCCAATGACGACAGCGGCAACGCCAAGCCTACCCAGCCCATCCGGCTGAAGATCGATCCCGGCCAACCGTTCACCATCACCTTCCACGGTGAAGCTGGCGTGAAATACCTGTTGGAACAATCGACCGACCTCCGCACATGGCGCGAGGCCCACAGCGCCACCGGCCAAGGTGCCCCCATCCGCCACGTCATCCCACTTGGCCAAGCGCAGCCCGAATCCTTCTTCCGGGTCCGCACCCCGGAATAGCCCAATCGCCCTTGGCCAACGGTGCTCAAACTTGACCTCCGATAGACCCGAACATACGCTCCCCCGCCGCTTGGCCAAGCGACTCAGTTGCAACATACCCGGCCAAGCCCGCAAGCCAGTGTAGCTCAGTGGTAGAGCAGCTGTTTCGTAATTTTGAAGCGGGCTATATACCTGAGTTAACTCGCGGCAACTTATATATATTCCCCAAGAAAACCAAGGATTATTCCTCTTTTACTATTATACCAAAGTGAACCTGAATATGCCCAAATTTTGGCATGGGGTTACAACTAAGGGTTACAACTTTTTGAACCCTCTCTTTTGGAGAAAAATTAATGATAGGGAGGGGGGGGAAGTGATTTTGAGTAGGGGTTTCAGGAGTGATTGGATTTGGGCTCAAACAAAATTCAGCAAACTCGCTGACTACCAAGCTTCATTTGTGGGTTCGATAACCGCCATCCGTTCAACTTCTCTACGCGTCATTCTAAACAGTTTACCGCTGAGAAAACATTGTGTTGATTCGATTTTCACACAACAGAATTAATATGCTAGTGATTAGACTCGACCTTTCTAAAATATTTATGAATTCTCATACAACCAGATTTTCTATTATTTCCTGAGTGATGCTTTTGATTTAGATACAGTCACTTTATGAGGTTATTATCAGCAAGTGCTGTGGAAACAACGATTTGCTGATCTAAACCGTCTTTTACAAAGATATTAAGGACTATTCAATCGAGTCTTTTCAAAAAGAGTTATCATTAAGCATGAAATCAATTAAATATTTAATAAATTAATTTTTACTATGTTTAGGAGAATGCTAAAAGTTCGAAATATCGGGGAATACAATTCATTATTTTTTTTCTCGTACTCTAAATATGCCAGTTTTTTTGGGCTTTTTAATGACTATATTTTTGAGGGAAAAAGACCTAGTATTATTTTTCTTATCTTCAAGTTGAGTATTTTTAGTTATTAACAATTTTTCTTCATCGATTTCATTTACACCTAATTTAGAAAAATTTTTATTGCGCCGAGTAAAAATACCTCCTTTGTGGGGGTTTATTGAATTAAGTTTAATATTTAGATCAGGAAGAAAATTTTGTTTTTTGCTCTTATTAATTAAATTTGAATCATTAGAATCTGATTTTGAATTCTTTCGTATTCGAAAAATCCCTTCAGTAGGAGGATTTTTTATTGTTGATGAACAGCCAATAGTAAAAATTAGGAATAAGAATGTATATTTCATAAAATTATGCTTATCTTAGTATAACTTAGTTAAATCAACATGCGATTCTGATGGCTTGTTTTGGAAAAATATTCCATCAGTATATTACGGATTTTAAATATGGCTTCATGGTTTTCTAAGCTATTTGAACTCAATAGTTTAATATTCCAACCCACATTGACAAGTTTACTCACCCCAATTTTGTTTTTATCATTTTGTATAGAATTGATTCGATTAATCCAATCACATTTATAATTCATTTCCTCGTTGATTACATATGCTGAGGAATAATAAGCAGCAGTATAAGGAATTTTCAGCACATTGAACTCTTGTTTCTTAGGCTCAAGTCTAAACCGTTCCCTTGCGACTAAAGTTCCATTATATTGCAGATTTAATTCTGAATCAAATAATTCATATTCAAACGATTCCCCATGGGCAATTCTACCGGGAGCTAATGTTTCGATCATAAATAATTTACCTTTATATTTAATATCTATATCCGTCCTTTGATAAAACTTACTTCCTTTCTGTAGTATAAGAGGTGAAGGAAAAAATTCTAGAATAGAATCATTAGTAATACTAAAAGTTTGATGTAGTTTTGCTTTTCCATCTCTCATTGTATGTGCTCGAGTAGCGCTAGGATTAGCAATTATAACATGTGAGCCCTGAAGAATGTTAATTGAACTTGTTAATTTATCGCCTCCAAACAAACCAGGAGTAGGACTTGTGATCTGGACTAAAAGTGATTCTCCATCCCAATATGGCTTACTAATGTGAAAAGGCGAAGTAAAGTATTGAGATTTAATATAGCTTCTGCCAGTATTATCAACACCGCACTCTAGATTCAAATTACCATTCATATATAATTTTCAACATTCAAATAGACTCTCACCTTTTATCCAATCCACCACTGCATCTATCCCCTTATATGATTTAAGATCGCAAAATAATGTTGGCTTGTCACCTCTCATCATTTTAGAATCCCTTTCCATGATATCAAGATCAGCACCCACATATGGCGCTAAGTCAATTTTATTTATTATCATTAAATCACTGAATCGTATGGCAGGTCCTCCTTTTCTAGGTATTTTATCACCTTCTGATACATCAATTACATATATGAATGTATCAACCAACTCAGGAGAAAATGTCGCGGATAGATTATCTCCACCGCTCTCAACTAGTATTACCTCCAAATCGCTATGCTTTTCTTCCATTTGTGCGATTGCTTGATTATTCATAGTTGTATCATCCCGAATAGCTGTATGCGGACATCCTCCTGTTTCAACCCCAACAATTCTATTATTATCTAAAGCACCCATTTTGACTAAAAATTGAGCGTCTTCGAGTGTATAAATGTCATTAGTAATTACTGCCATGCTGTAATTAGTTCGTAATTTCTCACACAGTCTCATAGCAAGCATAGTTTTTCCTGAGCCTACTGGACCTCCCAATCCTATTCTTACTGGACGTTGGAACTTTTTTTTAATTTTCATATTTATGATTAAGAAATGAAAAGTCTGCTAAACGCTGTTTCATGCCTTGCACTACTAATATCAAATGCTGGGCAAATCCATCCCATTTTTTCAATTGAGATGTCTTTTGATTTATTTACAACTTTACTACATTGTTTAAGTGCATCAGAAAGAATTTTTTGACATGTTATCTGTCCGATTCTAACTAGTTTTATTGCAGCATTAATAAGTGAAGTTAAACCCTGATAATAAGCAAACGCGAGCGTATCTTCGAGGGTCATTTGATTCAGTGCTCCTTGAATACCAAGAATAATGGACTCATAAGCATGTATTTCTCTATTAAGACGAATTCTTTCAAGTTCTTTCCAAACAGTTTCATCTGAAATTTCCAAATTAAGTAATAAACGTTGTTGTCCAGTACGAGCCGATGCTTCACGAACTTCACGGCAGGGCTTCATTGCGCCATATATAATGTCAATCTCGTATATCTTTTCAAAATTTATTTCTGGCAGTGTGGCGTTATAAGATGCAGTTGTTGTTGGGAGTTCAAAATTTTCTAAACTTGGGATTACTATATCATAAATGAAATTTTGAAAGTCGGCTTTATTCTTAATCATTTCATCTTGCACAAACCCCTCTAAACCGTATGAATGAGCATATGACCCAGTCGGGAACATTGTGTCCGATATTTGTAGTAATTGTGGAAGCCAAGTATTCAATTCATTCGTACCCATCAATGAGAGTGCTCATGATCATGTCCCATATTGTGGTCGTGGCTATGCCCAATTCCTATTGCACCTTTAATAGGTTGAAAAATTTCACTTTTAAGTTGATAATCAAAACCCATATTTTGAAATAAATTACGGACTGCGGGGTCGTCTACAACTCGTATCTGACTCTCAGTTACTTCCATTGGCATATGTAAATTTCCTATCTGCCAGCCTATATTAGCGGCCTCATTTGAAGTGCAATCTAATTTTATTGTAATAACTTTTTCGGACAATTGACAAATTCTATATAGATGAAATTCTGTTTGATAAAAAACAGAGCCATGATGAATAGTTTCGGACATTTCAAAAGCGAAATCAACCCCGTCTTCAGCCTTACCTCGCCACCTTCTTTTCTGAAGTTTATATCTGTCGGTAATAAGTCGGACTTCTTTTTTCGAGATTGATCCCTCATTTATTAATTTATTAACTAAAATCATTTTAAAAAAGGAAATATCTTTGAGCTAAAGGTAATTTAGTTGCTGGATCACATTTAAGAATCTCACCGTCGGCTTTAACAGTGTATGTCTCAGGATCAACTTCTATTTTAGGAAT
>CEQU01109698.1_pt1 | contig 10324 bp, 6 predicted proteins | sample 531031 | NCBI WGS metagenome assembly CEQU01 (sample SAMEA2621216, study PRJEB7988) | marine metagenome | isolation source: saline water (ENVO:00002010), including
CGAAAGCTTAAGCAGTTGATTGCGCTTCGCTTCATTCAGAGCAAACGACGCGTTTAAACGAAAACAATGGTTAAATTCATTGGTTAAGCTAAACAGTTTTCCAGGCGCAATGGTGATGTGTAAACGCAACGCTTCTTTATAAATAGCCATTGCATCAACATGCCCCCGGCATTCCACCCACAAAAAATAGCCGCCGCTATGTGTATGAATAGTCGCAACGTCTGATAGAAGGTCGGTAAGCAGCGCCGTTATCGTCTTCTTACGAGCGATGAGTTTTTTTCGCAGCTGCTTTAAATGAGACTCGTAATTTTTTGTGGATAAATAGTCTACAAGCGCAAGCTGTATCGGCGCACTGGTTGCCAATGTACTCATAAGCTGCTGTTTTTGTATTTCAAGGGCACGCTTACCTGCGGCGACCCACCCTATTCTGTACCCTGCCACTAAAGACTTGGAGAACGATGAACACAACATGCTATCTCCCTCTTTCATAAAATGCTTAATTGGCAGAGGTGGACGCTTATCAGCATAAAGCTCGGCATACACATCATCTTCAATAAGGGCAACATTATACTTATCGAGTAACGCGGCCACCTGCTGTTTTTGACCGTCACTCAATGAGTATCCAACAGGATTTTGAAAGTTGCTCATAAGCCAGCAGGCTTTCACATTATGATTTTTAAATGCGCGCTCAAGTGCAGCTACATCCAGGCCAGTGTTGGGTGATACCGTTACAGTAATCGCTTTTAGACCTAAACGTTGAAGCGCCTGAAGCGTTCCATAAAACACCGGCGACTCGACCACCACCCAGTCTCCTGGTGTGGTGCATGCCTGCAAACTCAAGTTCAGCGCCTCTAGCGCACCAGCGGTAATAATGATTTCATCAGGCGATATATTCACGCCTTTGGCGGCATAGCGCTTAGCGATGATTTTTCTAAGGTCCAGGTTACCTGGAGGCAAATTATCCATGGCGCTGGTCAAGGAAATTTGCTGGGCGGCAGCTGCAATAGACTTATTTAAATGTTGCCTTGGATAAAGGCTTGGGTCGGGGTAAGCAAATCCTAAACTGAACATGTGGGGGTCGCGAGAGGCCTGCAGCACTTCATATACAAAGTCGTTAATGCTGACGGCTTCTGTGGCCTGTACACGTTCTTTTGAGGAATTGCTCGCTTTAGCTGTTACCAGAAAGCCCGAACGTTCTTGGGAGCTGACTATGCCTTGGCTTTCTAACATCTGATAGGCGTGCAGCACTGTCATTAGGCTGAAGCCTGTTTGTGCTGCCTGTTTGCGAAGCGATGGGAGTTTTTCGTTTTCTACCCACACGCCGCGCTCAATCTGCTCTTTAAGTTGGTGAGCTAAAACTTCGTATTTAGCCACGTTATACTCCGATAGTTCCCACCAGCGGAGTATAACAGTGAGGGCAGTATTCTGTTATAAAAACAATACTACCAATTTACGCGTTATCTTAGGTTAGAGATTTTCTTCAGCAAAACTCGCAAGACGACTTCTTACCACGCCGTCTAGGTTAATGGTGGCACTGCCCGAAAAGTCTTTAAACTTCTCAACCAAATAAGTAAGCCCCGATGTCACTGCGCTTACCCCATTACGAACTTGACACGCTAACCCTGTTACGATATTCTCACTATTGTTGTCACACACGTTGCCGGATAACTCCACATAAACAAATGAATAAAAATAGTGCAAAGATATCCAATTTGTCGATCAATTTAGGGCGTTCTCCTTATATTGAGGGTGAAGAGAATTTCTTAGATAAAAAAGTGAGAACAATAAAATATCACGTCGATAGAGTCGCTGAAAATTTTCCACTAATTAGCCATCCAAGAAGGATAAGAGACTGCTTGGAGCTTAATCTATTTCTTATTCACCGGCACCTTGGGCTTTTCTCCCTCAAAAAGAAAAGTACAACCGAAACTGAAAGCTACGTATGGTCGAGCCCGGGGTTAGACCGTAGACCAGCAGACCAACTTGAAATAGATAGTATTGAACCGATTGCAAAAGATTTGAAAATTTTTCTAGATTGGTTGGCAGAAAACAATATCACTTATGAAGAGAGCATTGCCATTCCAAACGACTATGATGATAAATCACTTGATGATGCCGAGGCTCTTTTGCCGGTGTGGAGGTTCAGGGATTTCATAGAAAAACGAGTTGACGCTAGACAGTGGAGTTTTTTAAGAGGAAAAAGAATTCTCGCTAACGTGAGGCATTACTACATTTGGCTTCTTAAAAGATCTGTCATAAAACAACTCCCTTTTGATATTCGATATGAAAAGCTGAGAGTAACCCATAAGTCTGATGCTACCTCATTATTTGCAATGCCCGGAGTAAATAATAAAAAGGCTAACAACCAGATCTCTGTTGTCACAAGCAATCTCTCGCTACCTAGAAACAAAAAGCAAAAGTCATCATCACCAAACGAAGGGCTTCAGCCTTACAGTCCTCAAGAGTTGGCCACTTTGGTGAATACAAAAATCTACTCACATAGAACCTATGGCTTATTTATAAGATGCGCGTTGTTGGCTGGATTAAGAGCCTTTGAGATCATTCAAATTGATGTTGACGACGTAATTCATCCTGCAAACCGAACACTATCATCCATCAACTTATTAAGAAAATTTTCCAAGTCGGTCAACTTGCAGATAAGCACAACACTGATGCAAATGCTTTGGGATTATAAAGCCAATAAAGTCTGGCAACACCGAGCTAAGAAGTTTGAAAATATTCACGGTATTAATGAAACCAAGCCTTTATTCATAAATGATAAGGGTGAGCGGATGGTAGTCGACAGCGTTGTTAATACGATAGCACTGGTTAGAAGAGAGCTTAAAGCTAAAAGCATAACTTTATCAAGAGATTTCCATGACCTCAGAGCAACCTTTGCGACCTACACAGCATATTCACTTTTAGAAAAAGGTTATGAACCCGACTACGTAAGAGGGCGTCTTCTGGTGTTGTTATCACACGAAAACTTTGAAACCACACAAAAATATTTGGACTTTGCAAAATTATTGAGTCCTAGCAAGCACGGTCCCATGCAAGAATATGTTGAAGACCTATACGCAAGAGTGATTCCTAATTTGTCAAACGAAAATGGTGGCAATCTTGAATAAGAGCCACACATCCAAAACCGGAGCAGAAAGACTAAATAAAATTCTCGCAGGGTTCGTTAACGTATCGGCAGCCGTCCACAATGATATTAAAAATATTCTAGCCTTTTCTTGTAGGCCAAAAGAAGAACGGGCAGAGCTCGCTGGATTAGATGTAGTGCAAGAGCGAGCAGTTGATCTAGGGCTCTACCTTAATCTTTTAAACAATGACAAAAGATTACAACCATTTCTTGAAAAAGGCTTCACGGCATTACAAGTCGAAAGGACTTATGCTCTCGTTGAGCAAGCTTTATTTGAACAAGAACAAGAAAAAATTTTGACGCGCAGGGGGGGGACAATTTTGTCAGCCCTCATGCAGTTGAATCGCTCTTACAATAAAAATATTAAATTATACACGCCATCAAGACTTCCATATGGAGGAAGTAATGGGATCTCAATTTCATCGCTTTATATTTATCCGATTGATTGGTTGCTCGATTTCTACTCAATGTCTGCTGAATTGCTAAACCTTGACAATGGACTATCAAAATACAAATCTGCATTGGGTGTTACCCTTACTGCATTGACAGATGCTTATAACAGTCAATTTATAAAAGAGCTACTTTCAGCGAACAAATCATTCAAAGACGCGATCCTTAATAGAGAACTCGAAAAAACTCTGCTGGAATTCGTAAATAAGAGCAATAGAAGTCGAGTTACCAAGTACTTGAAAGCTACAAATCCCAATGTATTTGGAGAGGAGTCAAAACACGCGCCGAGAGGCAAAAATACGTTGAGTACTGGTAAAAAAGCCACAGGTGCGTATTGGATATATAAACTGTCATCAAAATGGTTTGATGAATGCCAAAAGTACATAAACCTGCTGCTAGAAAATGAAGGGGAAGTTCGTGCGCAAAGCGCGATCACGCGATTGACAAAGCTAGGTAGTGCAATCGAAGACCATAAAATAAAATTTGGCAGCCTAGAGCTTGTTAAAAAAATTGGTCTGAGTGGATTCTTTCAGGATGAAGCGAAAATATTTAAACAATTATCAATGTTGGAGGACAACAGAGTAGATTCGACTCTCGGTGAGCTTCTGAATATGTACAACATACTTCAGAAAAAAAATTTTACTTTCGTAGATTTCATTGAACATTACATTGCGTTTGACAGCCCTGACAGTGATAGTAAGTCGCTTAATATTATCTTAACCAAAGTGCATGATTTATATCCATCACTTTGTTTTGATATTAAGCAATTTGTTCACTTTGAACTGAATAGAGCTGATGGAGAAACAAAGCAGATAGACACCACTTTTGGTATTGCAAGTACTATTAAGTCTATTTTTTTAAATCACACCCAAAATTTGAGTGACGACGATAAGTCATCGCTCGCCCGACAGGGCGCAACTGCTCTAATTGAAAGTAACGCTAAAATTATCAAGACGCTTCGGTTTACTATCAAACAAAAGTACATTCACGGCGAATTTACGATTGGAACGGCTAAAGCATACCAATCAGCGCTTGGGAAGTTCAGCATTTTTTTTGGTGCACCAGAAGTTAAATCTCACAATGTCTCAAATAAATCACGAAGGTCAAAGCACGATAGACTCAATGCTGCTAGAGATTTATATACACTTGAAGAAATCGCAAGGCTTACGTGTTTCGTTGAAAAGGCTTTAGCTGAAGAGACTCTCAAGCATGAGCATAAAGTTAGACTTTACATCGCGAGAGTCCTCATCAAGACCGGTTGGAATTTGGCCCCCGTGTTGCAAATGGACATCGATGACATTCTTGAAATTAATGCTCCAATCACTGGTAAATCTGCCTATTTCATCAGGCTTTTCAAAAAGCGAGCTGGTTACCAAACACAATTTTATGAATTTGAAATGCAAGCAGAGGATATCGCAAAAGAGGGATTAATTTTCGGTAAGGAAGTCACTAATGCTAAGTCTGATCTTGAATACATGAGAGATAAACTTTGTGAACCGCTACGACAGTCGCTTCCTGATGGTTCAAAAGTAAAATTCCGACTAGCACTGGTGAGAAATGAAAATGGAACAGTTGAAGGGATTAGTTATAGAAGGTTTTCTCAAACAATAGATGACATACTTAAACCTTTTGGTTGCGATGTTCCTTTCAATACTCAAAAAATCAGAAAAGGTGGTCTTAATCATATCTACAAGAAAGTAGCCAGAAACTTCAAAAAATATCAGCGTGCAGGATATCACTCCATTGATACATTCATGCAAAGTTATTTAAGAGATGATTCTCTTGAACGTGATAGGACTTTAGCAAGAGCAACCGAGATTATGGGAGATTACTTTAATGGGCGGCCCATTTCTCATGAGGTTACTATAGTAACTGGTGTTCCTCGTGATACCAAAAAGGTTCCCAATGGTCGATGTGCGTCAACGGGTGGTGATGATGAAACAGTGGCTTATGCAAATGCTGTCAAGCGACTAAATAGAGATTCTGGGACAACTTCGACTCACTGTTTGGACTTTAACGCATGTTTGTTCTGCAAACATTACAGGGTGATTGCAGATGCAGAACATGTATGGCGTTTACTATCCTATCAAGAATATGTTGTTGGTGAGATGCAACGTGGTGTAACAGATTATTCAAATTCGTCAGATCAACAAGAAGTAATAAGTATTCTCAATGCTCGAATAGAAAAAATACTTTGTGATATTGCTGAGTTAGAAGCCAACGCCATTTCTCGTGGTAAAGAGCTGTATCAAAGTCGAGGGTGTCACCCAGACTGGAAACTTGTCGCTAGCATAGGTTGAAAATATGAACATACTTGACTTACTGAACGCTGTCTCTACTGCCGATGCAACAGGTCGAAAAAGTATTAAACCCTTGAAATCGTTGGATCTAAAAAAAATTGGTGACGTTATTATCGGGCAGTCTGAGAGTCATCATTTAACAAAGCATGGAGCAATATTATTTAAGGATAAAGTGTGGCATTTATCCGGTAACTCCATAAATTTCGAGTCGCTTTCACAAGGGTTCGAGCTAGAGCTCAAGTCGCATGCAGTTGTATCACTTTTTGAGGGTGGCTTTGAAGGGAGTCAAGGGGTAAAACCGAGCACAGTAAGAACAGGACTTTCTTTTCCTCTGAACTTTTCTAAGTACCTGATGAAAAAGAACATAAACTCATTTAGTGAGTTTAACAAGCTAGAGGAGATAAAACGGACTAATGTCTTTAAAGATTTTGCTGAGTCAAGCATTATCTCTCCTAGAAGCATGTTTGCTTTTTTAAACAGTGATTTGAATGGAAGTCATGGATTGCTAACTACGGAAACTTCCGAGCTATGCTTATCGATACTGGATTCACTGGGGATCAAAAATGAGTTTAAAAACTCTCTGTCTCACCCAGTTATTCCCACAGAAGTTATGAAAACATTGCTAAAGCAATGCTCTCAGTTTATCAAAAGTGCAGAGGGAGCGATTGATGACTGGGAAGCATGTAATGATGCTCTTCTAACGGAATTGCTTAACTTCAATTTCAGAACAAAGAACAAAGTCACTCAACTTTCCAAGTTATTCGGCCCAGCCTGTTTAGAATCTAGAAAGCAGTTAAAAACTTACTACGAATATCTCGACAATTTGAAGCTTTATGTTTTCATCTACGTCCTCGCTTACACCGGAATGCGCTATTCAGAGGCTAGTTCATGTGAGCTTGACTGTGCAGTTACACTAGATGGTCAACATTATATCGAAGCTTGGCTTAAAAAGACTGACGACTCGAAAGTAAAAATGAAGTGGGTTACCAACAAAGATACCTACGATGCAGTTTTACTCCTTTCACGCTATGTCAAAGGGATGCACAAAAGAGCCGAGGTTCTGTTAGAAAACTACAAGGACAAGCTTAGTAAAAGCGTCATACATTCGCTCGAACTTGGATTGAAGCAAAATCTTTTGTTTGGTGTTAGAGACACTCTTGGAAGTATATCCTTTTGTGACGGCAAGCTCAGTAAAAGTCGTATTGAAGCTGGAAAACTATCTAAATTCACACTCGATAATATCAACATAGCGGTAACCCTAGAAGATATTGATGAGTTAGAAAACTTAGGATGTAATATAAAGTCCGTTCGCGGCTCTAAACGCGGTATTCGATATCATGTAGGTGATTATTTTCATTTCACTCCCCACAAGTTCCGACACACATTTGCATACTTTATTATTGCTAATCGCTTAGGGTCTCTTGATGATATTAAGCATCAATTTAAACATTTGGCGCGAGCAATGACTCTTGTGTATTCGGCTAGAGGTTATGCATCTACAGATGAATTGATAGGAATGTTTGAAGACTATGAAGATTTGTTAGTCGACATCTTAATGGACGAGCTTGTAGAGCAAGCCAATCGAGGCGAATTGAAAGGGCATGGTGGCCAGCGATTAAACAATGCTGCTAAAGAGCTCATTTTTAAAGTTGAAAACAGTTCTGGAAGCAGCCGAACAATTCAACAGATACACTTCAAAGACCTTAATGAATACAAAGATTTTCTCAAAAAGAATCTTCATAACATTCGGGGGTTACCGCATGGTTATTGCACAGGTGGTGATGATTGCAAACTAAAAAGCGTAGGTATCCCTGAAGGATGTGTTTACTGCTCTAGCTATGTTGTTGATGAAAAGAGTGTTGTGCAGTGGGAGGCAATTAAAAATTTTGCACAGGGAAAGTTAGATATTTACAACCAACTATCAGACTCGGAAAAAGAGGACTATTCAATTATGGCTCTTAGTTGGCAGAACAGCATTGATGCTGCAAACTTAATCCTTAGTGATAAAAAGCCTTTACGCGTCGAGGGGGAGTCAGCATGAATCAATCGCGAGACGAATCATCAATAAATGATTTTGAAGAAGCACTGAAAAGGCTTGTAGCAAACCCCAGAGCTAAAATCACAAAAAACAGAGTGGCAAATGAAGCAGGGAGAAGCCATGCCCTATTAAATCGCAAGAGTTACGCAAATATACGAGAACAGATTGAAAAGGCTGAGGCGAAAAGAAAGAAAGAACTTGAGACACAATCATTAGAAGAAAAAATTTTACGGTTAGAAGATCAGTTAAAGTCAGCGAAGAACAAGATTAAAGCTTTACAAGAGCAATTAGCTTCTACACCCGATTATCAAGCTCAAATCGATGCTCTATTTGTTAGGCTTAATGAAATCTATCGTTATAACGATCTCTTGAGAAGTCAGCTAAATCAGAAGCATGGCGTTGACATTACACCCTCGGGCGAGATCATAGAGGTTAGTTTTAAAAAATAAAACGAAGCTAGACCGTTTGGGTGGAAGTGATATGTAGTGTTCATTAATTGAACATACATCAAAGGTCTATAGACAGCATGACAAATTATCTACACGCTGATAAGCCAGTTAATGTAAGGAAGCCATTCCGCCGCCACTCTCACTCACAAATGAGCTAACTAAGTAATTTTTTAAGATTCAAATGGAGTTGCTGTTCAACTGAACTTCGGTGTACCACCCAAAGGTTGGCTAATCCCTCGATAGCGAATGTCGATTGTGATGGGAATAGCATCTTCCTATCAATCTTGGCGAATGGGCCGTCCGTTTCCAAAAGGACTCGGTCTCTAGGAATCCAAGAGGAAACTTTACTTCCCCTTTGGGAACGAAGCATGGCAGGCCCAATTGAGAAATATGCACCTAAATCACATGCTTCATGTACTTGCTTTTTCGTACCGAGAAACCAATGAAGTATTGGAGTTCCTGCTTTAGGGAAATGCTTGAGCAGGTCTATGACTTGTCCAGTAGCATTCAAGCTATGCAATGAAAGGACTTTGTCTCCAAAGTCTTCGCATCGCTCAAGGATGTGCTTGAGGACGGTAGTTTGATCTGACATATGCTCGCTGAATCCCTTCGAGCCGTCTAGACCAATCTCTCCAATGTACCTTGTCTCACCGACCAATTTATCAAAAAGTGATAGTTCGTTTTTCCTTAAATGTGCGAGTTGTGGGTGCAGCCCTAACGCGGTCTTACAGCGTTCAATACCTTGGGTAAGACTAACAGTACCGTTCCATGCAGAGGGTACTGTAGTCACCGATAGTACATAGAAGTTGGATTTCTGAATGTCGGCTAGAACCGCATCCTTATCAGGATATAAATCAACATGGCAATGCATGTCCATCATGCCAGTTTGACCGACTTGAAATAGGCTTCAACTTCTGCTAAACCTCTACTGACCGTATCCTCTAGTTTTTTACGAGTCTTCTTATCTTCTGGTAATGGCCCCGATTGACGTATCCACGCCATGTAATCAGGTGATTCATTTAGGCGCATTATTGCTGCTTGGAGCGCAATAACATCGTCCCGTTTTTCAATCTCTTTCATGATGTTTTTAATTTTCGAAACCTCATATTTCGCATCTTTCGTAAAACCAGCATGAAAAATTGATGCTCTTCTAATTATGCAAGGGACACAGTAACCGCATTGAATATGGCGTCGATGCCAATGGCTACAAGATACGCTTAACGGAACCGCTTTTTGAATGGCTGCTTGATCTTTGCATTCAGCTAACATTTCGCCTTTGGTTTTAAACTGATATGGGTTATGGAAAGTGATGTTGAAGCCCAAGTCGTTGAGTAGGTCCTCAAGCTGCCCTAAGAAATTAGGGTGTGTCGTTCTCGTGCTGTTACTCCCAATTCTCCGCCGTGTTAGTGGCGGGTTTATCGATATATAACCATTCTCCGGGACAATTATCTTAGAGATACTATCGTCCATGTTAGCACTGCGTAGTGCGGAAATACCCAACACAGCTAACGCCATGAAGTTGAAACTGCGGCCTCTCATGCTGGTATCCAAATCATGTTTAATGCGGCCAGCTAAGTGGGGAGAAATACTATAAGAAAGCTCTCCAAATGCTCCTTTAAGTAATTTCTTTATTTTTCCTTGTTTGCCTTTATCCGCACGATAGGCATGACTTACTAGCAACGGTTTGTCGGTTGACTTACCATTTAGAATATCAAGAGCACCTACCGCGCTATCCAACCCTCCTGAAAAAAGGCAAACAGAGTTCAGGCCAATCAGGCTTTTGGCCTTTGCTTTTGCGTTGGAACTATTTGTTGGTTCTGGTACTGCTAATTGCGATTTCTCGAATGACAGCTCCCATTGGTCTCCAGTGAGAAAGCCCAATAATTTCGCAAGCCGCTCTCTTACCGCCATCCATTTTTCGACATTGATAACAGGAATATGC
>CEQU01015575.1_pt1 | contig 10322 bp, 10 predicted proteins | sample 531031 | NCBI WGS metagenome assembly CEQU01 (sample SAMEA2621216, study PRJEB7988) | marine metagenome | isolation source: saline water (ENVO:00002010), including
ATTTTAACATAGATCAATTTAAAGGAATGGTGTTCTTGAAATAACGCTTATTCAAGGGCATAGTTGTATACAGAAGGGCATAAATCCGTATAAATGACTGTATACAATAATTAGTAATTAAATACGAATATCGCCAAAGTTAAGAATTATTATAAGAAACTTGCTGCATTAGCCCGAAAAAGGCATATTTTTAATTAGGATTAATAATGTTATTCAGGAGGCTAATAATACTATATGAACAGTCCTTATTTTCGGTGTCAAACCAATGAATCGACGAGTCTGTTGGCTTGAACCAATTGTATTGCTTTCTGGCAAGGGTGTGTGTCCTTGTTTTGGTTCTGGTGACAGCTTCTTCTAAGGTCAGTTCCCCTTGAATATAAGAGATTAATTCTCGATATCCAGGGCTATTGAATGCTGGCGTAGTTGGGGGAAATCCTGACTTTAACAGGCTTTCAACTTCCTGAAGCAAACCTATCTCCATCATGTTGTCTACTCGTTCGTCAATGTGTCTATATAAATGACTTCTCTCTTTTGTTAGGCCTATCAGCGTAAAATTAAGGCCGTTGAGGAAAGAATCAGAGGGACACAATTCTGTGGGTTGTGATTGAGCGATTTCTATAGCTCGTACAACTCGGGGAATGTTTCTGTAGTCTATACTAGCTGCTTTGGTTGGATCCAATGCGATGAGCCGTTCATAAAGCTTATCTGGCCCAAATGTTTCTGCATATGTATACATTTCTTGGCGTAAATCAGGGTCAGGAGCTACCCCTGCGAAGTTCCAGTTTTTAATGATTGAATAGATGTATTGCCCAGATCCTCCACATAGAATTGGGGTATTCCCTCTTTTTAATATAGCTTTAATGTTTTCTTCGCAGAGGGTTTTGTATTCGTTCACGTTAAATTTGTAGTCAGGGGGTCTTATTGAAATCAAATGATGAGGGGTTTGTTTTAGTTGGTCTGATGTGGGCTTGGCAGTGCCTATGTCCATGAAAGAATAGATTTGTCTGCTGTCCGCGTTGATTACTTCTGCGGGAATATTTTGGGATATTGAAATACTATGATCAGTTTTTCCTGTGGCAGTTGGTCCCAGTACCACTATGATGTTGCTCATGGAATGATATTAAGAATCTAAGGTGAATTGGGTACATATTTCTACGAATTGAGCGGAGTCTAGGCTTGCTCCCCCCACTAATACACCATCGATATGGTCAGCTTGTGCGAATGTGTTTGCATTACCTGGGTTAACGCTTCCTCCATACAAAAGGGGAGTTTCTTCGCTAGCTTGAGTGCCATACAGTGACTTGATTTGATTTCTGATGGTTTGGCCCAGGGTGTGATTAACTTCATCTGCCTCAGGTACTAGTCCGGTTCCTATTGCCCATATGGGTTCGTACGCTATAACTAATCTTTCTATCCCCTCTATATCACGCAAAGCAGATTCTATCTGTCTTGTAATTACTTGAGAGGTTATACCTTCGTTCCGTTCGGTTTCGGTCTCGCCTACACATAGTATGGCTTTTATTCCATGCGCAAAGCATGCTTGGATTTTTTGGTTTATGAAATCATTTGATTCGTTAAATAAAGTACGTCGTTCAGAATGTCCGATTAAGGCATATTCGCATATCCCATCAAGCATGGTGACAGATGTCTCGCCGGTGTATGCCCCCGATTCTTCGTTGTGTATGTTTTGAGCCCCTAACTTGATTGTTGTTCCTCTTACAGCATCTCTAACAGGTACTGCAAATGGGGCAGGAGGGAAGAGTACTACTTCTGTGTCTGGAGGTAAGGTCAATTGGTCTCTAATGCTTATAGATAATGAGATAGCATCAGATAACGTGGTGTTCATTTTCCAGTTTCCAGCTATGAGTGTTCGAGCCATGCTATTGTTCTCCTAGGGACCGTACTTTGTGAGTCGCTCAGAATGGGCTAGTATCAATGACATTAAGTATTTAGCTTCCAGAGTACCTAATGATCCGAACCGGCAATCATACTCATTGAATCCTTTATTATGGTCACCAAGAGTCCATTTGGAATGAATCATAAGCGGCACAGGATGCCAGCTGTGTGATGCCAGTACCGCGGGAGTTGAATGGTCTCCTGCTATGGCAAACACGCTAGGATTCAATGCCAATATATCTGGTATGAACTTGTCTAATTCTTCTAGTGTCTTTACTTTGGCTTCAAAGTCTCCGTCTTCTCCCGCTGCGTCGGCGGGTTTATAGTGAAGGAAAAAGAAGTCTGATCCGTTAAAATTGTCTTTTAAGGTTTGGATTTCATCAGCAAAGGTTGCTCCTGTGGGTATTATTTCCATTCCTGCTACCGTCGCTAGTCCTCGATACATTGGGTAGGCAGCTATAGCACTCGATTTCATTTTGTAGGTTTCCGGGAATGATGGGAGATCTGGTAACTTAGACCACCCCCTGAGTAATACCATGTTGGCTATAGGTTCATTATGTAGGAGTTCTTTTGCTTGAGAAGTGAATCTGTTCACGTAATTCGCTGTTGGTCCTCCTCCCGGTTGGAGGGCGAGGCAATCTAAGGGTGGGACTCCTGTTTGTTGAGGATCAGTCTCTCCGATGTGTTCAGACAATTCATCGCCTCGCATCCTCAGAACAAAACGGTAGTCTTGAACCTGGAATACGTCTGTAGTGCATGAAGCCACTTCAATCCCGTTGAGAGTAGTTACAATTGGCTTACTTAGTTCCGTTTTTATACGGCCCGCCCGTCTGTCATGCAGATTGCCTTGAGGGTCAACTGTGCAAAAGTTACCTCTCGCAGCTAAATCTCCAGGTAATAGGTCAATCCCTATTCCAAGGCCTTCTAAAGCTCCTCTTCCAATGTAATATTTAAGTGGGTCATATCCAAATAGGCCAAGATGGCCTGGTCCGCTTCCTGGAGTAATTCCTGGAGCGACTGGAAGGGTTAAGCCACACGAACTGGTTTCTGATAGTTTATCCAAGTTAGGAGTATTTGCTGTTTGTAGCTCAGTTAGTTTTGTTGCCTCGGAAGGAATGCCTCCCAACCCGTCAACAACTAACAATATAATTTTATTGTCATTTTGGATAACTGTGTCGTGTATGTACTCTGCGTCAATCATTTATTCGGTCACCAATTTTAATTTATCCTTTGTCTGGTAATGCTTCGATGCCTGGTAGTAATTTGCCAGAGAGATAGTCCAGTGAAGCACCCCCGCCAGTGGATACGTGCGTGATATGCGATGCTATGCCGAGTTCTTCCACAGCTTCCGCGGTAGAGCCGCCACCTACCACACTGACCAAGTTGACATTATTTGATATTGCTTCTGATATCGCCTGGGTACCCACCTGGAACTCTTTGAATTCGAAAACTCCCATAGGTCCATTCCACAGTAATGTCTTCGAATCCTTGATGATAGTGGAATATTCTATAGCGGTTTCTGGGCCAATGTCCATTATATGAGATGTTTTAGATACTTCATTTATGTTAACTGTGGCTTGATTTTGTGTAGATCCAAATTTATCGCTTACCACTACATCACGAGGGAGCAGTATATTGACGCCAGAATTAGAGGAGGTTTCTAGAAGATTAGCTGCATAGGCTAAGGAATCGGGTTCATGAAAAGATTCACCGATTTCAAATCCCATTGCTTTAAGAAATGTATTGGCCATTCCTCCCCCAATCAGGAGGTTGTTTATTTTAGGTAACAAGTTATCGATGACTTGAATTTTATCACTCACCTTTGCTCCGCCCATAAGGGCCGTATACGGTGGTTTCGGTGATTGCATTACGTTTGATAGATTATGTATTTCTTTTTCTAGGAGTAAACCCATATAAGAGTTTAGGTGATTAGTTATTTCAACTGTAGAAGCGTGGGCTCGGTGACAAACAGCGAATGCATCCATGACAAATATGTCTGCGAGGTAGGATAAATTCTTAGCTAATTCTACGTCATTAGCCTCTTCCCCGGGTTCGAATCTAAGGTTTTCCAATAAGAATATGGTCCCCTCAGACGCTGAATTAATTGTGGATTTGATATTTTGATCTACGACGCTTGAAAGAGAAATAACCTCTTTGTTCAATAGTTCAGACAGTAAATCACCAATTGGTTTTAGCCTCAAAGATTCTTCTAGTTTGCCCTTTGGTCTGCCTGCATGAGAGCACAAAATCACGATACACTTTTTTTGGACAAGCAACTCAATAGTTGGGATTGATTCAATTAATCTGTGTTGATACTTTTTAAGTTCTGCAGGTCCGAGTTCTAGAGGAAGGTTAAAGTCTACTCGCACTAGAACTTTGGTACGAGGCTTTATGTCTATATCACTTATACTAATTTTCATTAGGTACGCTCTGCTTTTTGTGGAAGCTTGATTTATAAATAATACTTTCTTTCAATAATAAATCAATGGGAAAGGGTCTTATCATTTGGAAAAATCTTCGTACAAACTACTCAAAACGTTTAAGTCTGTATCTGTAATATTGCCATTAAGTTCTTTCAATTTGTTTATGCTGCTCAGATATAAGCTTTGTGCCTTGGATTGTGCGTATTCCTTGGCTCCGCATTCAGTCATGATGTTCACCAATGTTTCTCCTGCTTCATCATCCATAACTCTGCTCATATAAGCAGTTAAAATCTTTCTTTTGGTGGTTTCCTCTGAGTGATTTAAAGTGTATATGAGAGGCAATGTCTTTCTTCGGAGCATTAGATTATCTCTTGTTATACCTGTATCTTCAGGGCCCCATATTTGGATGATGTCTCTACTAATTTGTAGGGCTACTCCCAAATCTCTCCCTATTTCTGCGTACAAGTCTCTATGCTGACTTGTTAGGCGCTCCGCTGGTATAGTTGAGAGGTAGGAAGAGCAAGAGGGCATAGAGCCTGATTTTCTTTCTAGCATATCAATAAAACTCGATTCTTCTATTTCCATTTGGTCTCTGAAGTTGATGTCTGTAAATTGTCCTTCAAATAAAGATAAACAAGATCTATCAAGGTTTTTAATTGCTAAAAGAATGTGATCATTTTTCAGATTAGGGTGGTTCAAAATAGCCGTCCTAGCGAGCGCGTGCAATCCGTCACCGGCATTTATAGCTTGAGCAGGGCCCCATGACCACCAAATACTGTTAGAGTGAGCCCCTTGGCCTCCATTTTGCACATCATTATGTATTTCTATGAAATTGGTAATTAACTCAAGGGCTACTGCCAGTTGCAAAGTGTCATGATCATCATTCCCTTGTATGCGAGATAGGTGCATACACAGTAAAGACTCAAAATGAGGTATAGGTGTTGGTCCTTCTTCTATCGTTTCTGGATTAGTCCAACCAAAATGGTACGACAACAATTCAAACAAAATGCTTTTTTGATCTTCTATGACCGATTTAACTTCAGATTTAATTGCACTCGCATAGGCATACAATCTTTCGTTCATTTATAGTTCCTGCAACGCCTGATCTAGATTTAATGCTCCTTGCCTAAGAATTACAGGTTTTGGCCCCGAAAGATCTATTATGGTAGAAGCGGTTCCTTGAGGGGTGGGCCTGGTTTCAAGTATGTCGTCTACTTTTGATCTCACATCTGCAGATATGTCTGATAAAGACAGTGCATCTGATTCACCTGACAAGTTAGCGCTGGTTCCAGTAATTGGAGTGTTGTTAGATTCACAAATGTACAAGGGTGCTGGATGGTCAGGCATTCTGACTGCCACAGTGTCTCTTCCTGCGGTTATGGTATCTGGGACGCAGTCGGACTTTTTGAATATCATAGTGAGCGCCCCTGGCCAAAATGTTTTCTGCAGATTAAATCCTAGGTCTAGATCACCTTTTATAAGTGGGATACATTGATCCCACCCAGAAACCAGGACCGGGAGTGCCATGTCTGGATTTCTGCCTTTTATATCGAAGATGCGTTTCACTCCTGTAGGACTGAAAATGTTGGCTGCTAGACCGTATAGTGTGTCTGTGGGTAGGATAATAACACCGTCCGTGGCTATAATATTTGCGGCTTGTATTAATTGTTTATCCGACATCGAATCTCATTGTTTCATGCTAATTTAAGCTTGACTGAGTATAGCACAGTTGCTACAGTTTCACTGCTACGTTATGTACACTAGATTTTGCTTCAGGGAAGATAATTGGAAGAGAAACTTGTAATTTTAGACTATGGTTCCCAATATACTCATTTGATTGCTCGAAGGGTTAGAGAACAGAATGTGTATTCTGAGGTTCATCCCCCTGAGATAGCAATGGAAGATATAGTAGACTTTGATTCCGTCAAGGGAATCATTCTTTCAGGTGGTCCTATGAGTGTATATGATGAAGAAGCACCCACTGTGCCATCATGGGTTTTCGAGTGCGGACTCCCCATTCTCGGTATATGCTACGGAATGCAGGCTATAGTGCATCAACTTGGGGGTAAAGTGGAGCCGGGTGAAGCTAGAGAATATGGCCTCGCAAGTCTAATCATTGAAGATGCTACTGAAACAATATTTTCCCAGATTCCTAGTCAGTCATCTGTATGGATGAGTCATGGTGATAAAGTTGTGAAACTACCTCCGCAGTTTAAATCTTTAGCCCAGACTGATAATACTGAATATTGCGTCATATCATCGGGTAATCAAATGTACGGTATTCAGTTTCATCCGGAAGTGCATCACACTTCTTACGGGGAGACATTCATCACTAATTTTTTGGTTCAAGTTTGTAAGTTTTCTCAAAATTGGGATTCAGGTCGATTTATCGAATCCAGTATGGTGAGCCTCAAAGAACAATTGGGGGCCTCAAAGGTCGTATGTGCGCTGTCTGGAGGGGTTGATTCTGCAGTGACAGCAGCGTTATTGCATCATGCAGTGGGAGATCAGCTTAAATGTATTTTTGTGAATAACGGCCTGTTAAGACTTGATGAAGAAAATGAAGTTAGGGAAATATTCAGAGATGTTTTGAATGTCGATATCAATTACTTGGATGCATCAAAAAGGTTCATTGATAAATTACAAGGGGTTGTAGATCCTGAAATCAAAAGAAAAACTATAGGGTATGAATTTATTAAATGCTTTGAAGAGGAAACTGACAAATTAGGGGGAGTAGAGTTCTTGGCGCAAGGTACCTTATATCCTGACGTGATTGAAAGCGTTAGTACCGTAGGGAAAGCCGCTGTGATTAAAACCCATCATAATGTTGGGGGTCTCCCAGAGAATATGCAACTGAAACTAGTAGAACCTCTCAGATATTTGTTCAAGGATGAAGTTAGAAAAGTTGGACTAGAATTAGGGCTGCCTCCTAACATTATTCATAGGCAACCATTTCCAGGTCCAGGATTGGCTATCCGCATTATTGGTGAGATTACCCAAGAAAAGCTAGATATACTTAAGCTTTGTGACAGAATAGTGACTGATGAGCTTGCTAAATCAGACTGTTATGAAGAAATTTGGCAAGGATTTGCAGTCCTTACTGACAGCCACACAGTTGGTGTTATGGGCGATTTTAGAACCTACGGATACGTATGTGCGCTTAGGATCGTGTCTAGTGAAGACGCTATGACTGCCAACTGGGTAAAAGTACCCTATGAAGTACTAGAAACTATTTCCTCCAGAATTGTTAATGAAGTATCAGGTGTAAATAGAGTGGTGTACGACATAACAAACAAACCTCCTGGCACGATCGAATGGGAATAAGGCCCACTTAAAAGTCGCCTAAGTAAGGATAGTCTCCAATTCAGTAAAGTCTCTTACAATCAAGTCGGGTTGGTGGGGACTTTCGCCAAAAGGCCGTTTTCTTCGGTCTATGAAAACAGTCCTGAAGCCCCACGCTTTTGCTCCTATACAATCGAAGGCATGGTTCGCGACAAAAAGTATGTTAGAGCGTTCAATATCTCCAAATTCGCTTGCTATTATTTCTTCTGCTTTGGCATAGGTTCTCTTATCGGGCTTGAAAGCTCCAGCCTCTTGTACTGAGATTGTCAGATCAAATTTAAAACCTATATATTGTTTTGCTGTTTCCAACATATCTCTGTCCCCGTTTGAGAGTATCGATAATCGGTAGTGTTTGTGGAGTTGATTTAGACTTTTTAAAACATCCGGAAAAGGTTTCAGTTTTTCAATTCCGGAGACAAGCCATTCAACCTCGGATTGAGAGTAACTAATATTTGCTCTAGAAAGAACTTGGCTCACTGCCCTGTGCCCAATTTGTCTATACGGAGTGTGCCCTCTGTCTACGAGAGAATCAATCATAGAGTCTTCGAAATGAGTGCGCCGCCACCAGGTTACGAATTGATTAGGATTTCCAGTCCATCCTTTATCTTTAAGAAAGGGCGTGACTAATTCAGTTAGCCCCGTCTGCATATCAACAATCGTGCCGTATTGATCGAACGTTAACATCTTGATTTCACTTTTTAAAGTTTCGGGTGTTGAATTAACCATCGTCATACCTTTTCGCTTGTAGATAACAATTACACTGACCTTAACCGTGCTGTCCATAATACCACTTCAAAGACACCAGGCACGATGGAGCGGGAAGTCTAATGGTTTATGGTGATTTAATAAAGATTTTCCTGATTGACGTGAGCAAATAATACTGGAACTCTGCCGCTGCGTATTTATTCTACAAATATTCGCTAATATTGACAATATGTAGAAAATAATCTACAATTACAGAGTAGAGCTTCACTGTGTGCGGTATACTGAATACAAGATGAATCCGCCTTATTTTAAGAGGTAATTCGGATGGGAGTTAATGAGAAAATTACTTGTGATAATAATATTATTAGTCATCATCGGGCTGATATTTTTGGGCATGATGTCATTCGAAGAGCCTGAATACAAAACAGGATACGAATCAGGCGCTTATTCAGTGCGGTTTTACGATGAAAGGATAGTAGTGCAAACAGCGGTCGGGAGAGGGGACAGCGGTTTTGGAAAATTATTTAATTACATTTCCGGTGCCAACAAAGAATCTTTGAAAATAGATATGACCACTCCTGTGACTGAATCGGACAGTGGTGGTGAGATGGTAATGCAGTTTTATCTTCCTGCTAAGTTTAATAAGTCAAATGTTCCAACACCCACGGACGACAGGGTTGAAATCTCTGTGATAGAGGCGGGCTATTTTGCAGTTGCTAGATATTCTGGAAGATCTACCGACAAAAACTTTTATGAACACCTAGATAAACTTAAATCTGAGCTGACTAAAGATGAAGTGGCTATTTTAGGACCCTCTATTAAAGCGACCTATAATGGGCCTTTCACTCCTCCTCAACTCCGACGGAACGAGGCGATGTATCCTATTGAATGGAAAGACTAATCATCTGCTCTTGTGACTAAGGAATTCAGAATATTATTTGGGCTTCCTGTCTGCCGCGTGAAACAAGCTTGGCAAACGACTCATCCAAGGCAGAATTGAGTTAAACAAATGGACTTCTGTTGATATCAACAGAAGTCCTCTTTTTTGAAATGGGATACAATCAATGGTATAAACTGTATGCATTTTATGAGTGTTATAGCAATCATATTGCACATAAATTATTCAGGGATTTCCAGACTCAATATATGATAAATGTAACTACAGAATTGATACACGCCCATGAAGCCGATTCGTTGCTAAATGCGTCGGACCGGTACATGGAGAGTCTGTATCCTGCAGAAAGTAACCATTTAACTTACTTGGATGAGTTACTTGCTCCCACTAGTGTCTTTATAGGAGCTTATGTAGAGGACATTATTGTGGGATGTGGAGCTTTTGTTGCCAAATTCGATATTGAGGAGTACGGCGAGATTAAAAGAATATTCGTTGACGAGGCCTACCGAGGATATAGCATAGGTACTGTGCTAATGAACCGATTGGAAACCCTCGCAATCGAACGGGGAATAAAGAAACTCAAATTGGAGACAGGGATATTTCAAGATCCCGCTATCAGACTGTATCAAAACCTCGGTTACGAAAAAGTACCGCCATTTGGTGACTATAACGAAGACCCGTTGAGCATATTTATGGAAAAAATAATAATTTAGCATATGTCGGATTATTTCGCTCTATGGACATTCGTGGTTCTTATGGTGTCCACTCCGGGACCCGCAAATATGTTGCTTATGGGGTCTGGCGCGCAACATGGATTCATTAAATGCGTGAATTTTATGTTAGGGCTTGCTAGCGGAAAAATTTTGCTCAATATAGCAATCCCTTTGGGACTAGGGTTAGTGATAGGCAAATATCCGTTGGGCACTACTATTTTTGTCTATGTGAGTGCCGGGTACATGTCTTGGCTTGCGCTGAAAGGCTGGAATGATCACAAAAAACTACCTTCAGAGCTTAACCCCCTGACTTACATACATGGGACTTTAGTTCATCCAATGAGTCCT
>CEQU01030086.1_pt1 | contig 10320 bp, 5 predicted proteins | sample 531031 | NCBI WGS metagenome assembly CEQU01 (sample SAMEA2621216, study PRJEB7988) | marine metagenome | isolation source: saline water (ENVO:00002010), including
AAAACTCAGGGCAACTCTTAGTTAGAGCCATATGAAAAGAACCATTATAGAAAAACTACTGATTGCGTTGGCTGCTGTTGCCGCAATTGCTGTGACGATTTTCTTCACAATTGAAGATGAACCCCCAGTCCCACATTCGGTACCGGCGCCTGCATCCATCGACGATCTGGACGAAGCCGGATTTATTGCATATATGCCCGGCTTGGACGATCCGGAATTTGGCACCATTGACGACCTAAATCTTAAGACTGATGACCGCGTCCTCGTTTTGCATGTCAATGAAATGGTTTATGGATTCCCATTGCTTCATATGAGCGGAGCAGGTGAGCATGTTGTTAACTGTTCTCTCGATGGCAGTGCGATATCGGTTGTTCACTGTAATGAAGCGGGTGTCTCTCGAGTGTTTACGGGAGATGCCGATACGCCGCGTCTTGATCTCTCGCAGGCAGGTCTGTTTCGAAACGAATTGAGATTGGTATTGTCTGGTGAAGAATATCAAATGACGGACAAATCGATTCCACTTGAGGATGTGCAGTTTACCGAAATAACGTGGTCGGAATTCAAGTCGGAATATCCTGGTGGCATGGTGTACAAATGGCCCGCTTGGGACTGAATTAGGCCTTGTGAGTTGCTAGTGTCCAGCGGTTATGTGATTGGTAGTGGAGTACCGTCGCACATGAGCAGTGGCCGATCTTCCTGGTCATAGATTTGATATTCGCTCGGGATTCCCAACGCATGGAAGATCGTTGCATGGATGTCCTCTGGCGTGCACGCTCCAGATATTGGGCGAGATGCCGTTTTGTCAGACTCGCCGTAAACCAATCCGCCCTGCATTCCCGCACCGGCAAACAGCACGCTGTAGCAATTCGGAAAGTGATCACGACCGGACGATGTATTAATCGTCGGCGTGCGACCGAATTCTGTAAGGAATACAACAAGCGTGTCTTCGATTCGTCCGCTGTCTACCAAATCGCGTAGCAAAGAAGCGCCAGCGTGATCCCAAGGCGGTAATAAGTCACGCTTTAGCCGATTGAAGTTATCGCCATGTGTATCCCAGTGATCTCCTGATCCGGAATTCAGATCTCCAGCACTGACGTTGACTGTAACAAGTGGAACTCCTGCATCTGTAAGGCGTCTGGCAAGTAAAGCGCTTTTACCGCCCAGGTGGTCACCGTAAAGATCACGGGTCGCCTTGGGCTCACGCTTTAAGTCAAACGCCAATTGCACGTCAGGTGAAAGCAGCATGTTTAATGCCTGATCCTGAGTGGCCTTGGCTTTTCCGGTAGGATCGTCGATGTGTTCCCACGGAAACTGCCTATTGATTCCATCGAGTAGTTGCGATCGCTTGGCCATGCGACGCCGCGACACACCTTTGGGTGCCAAATCGACACTGCCGGACGTTGCCGAGACCCCTTTAAAGGGTTGCCCTTCACCTGGATGTACAAATACCGGATCGTATTCTAATCCCAGGAAGCCACCGTACTGTCCATTGAGTAATCCTCTGTCCGCCAATGGATATGGAACACTCAGGCATCGAGGTAAATTGGCGGCTAGCGAGTCGTTTACTGCTACACTTTCGACTTCAACTTCTTCCGGACGTTTTGGCAGTTCCGGCAGTTCGCCTGACACTTCGTGTAGTGTCACATCTGCCAAGACAATGTCATCAAAGAATGTCGACGAATCTCCATTCAACATCGCTAATGTCAGATGTCGCGCATCAGCTTCGATGGGAACTTCGAGTAGTTGTGATTTTTGGTCTCGCTGTAGTACTCGGCTTACAAGAGCCTCTTTTCCGTCAAGCCAAACTCCGCCCATTCCTTTGGCGGTCGGATGCACACCTGGATTCCCGCAAATGCCAACCTTCATCGTTACAACGAAGGGCTTCTCGCTTTTCGCGAAATGTTCTTCGCGCACCTTCTTCAGATCAAAGGTGATGAACTTGTTAGCATGGCAGCCAAATCCCTTACCAGGCTTGTTCGGTTCGCCGTCGCCAATTAACCATAAGTTGCCACCGCGACCGTGCGTGTCGGATCCCCAGTCACCAGCCGTGCCGTCGCCGGATACGTATTCTGAAAAGTCAGCAGTTGGGCCGTCCTGATCACGGGTGATCAGCGTGTCACCCGCATAAGCCTGTGAAAACATACCAATCAACTCCACCGTACCATCATTGGTATGGCCGTCCTGATTATCGAAGCTACCAGCTGAAAAGTGCCCGGGGCCGAGTACTTCCGTGCTGAGTAAAGCTGAGGAGTGAACCGTTAGGTTGTCCCAGTTGATCTTTAAGTCAGGGGCTTTATCTGAGAGAGCTTCAGGGTTTAACCGCGTCACCTTTGATCGTTTGGAATACCGCGTATCGTGCTTCATGGCGACCGCTACTTGCGCGCCAATACTTGGCCAGTCCTTGCGATTTGGAAGGACTGGTGGAGCCACCGCAGCGCCAACGTCTTCGGGTGGATGACCGGTTAGATTCCAGTATGCGGCCTTTCGGTGATCGCCACTCTTGTGATGTACACTACGGACCAAAGTAAGATGGTGCATCATTTGAGACATCTTGGGGAGATGTTCACAAACCTTTAATCCGGGGATGGTTGTTGAAATGCGGCTAAACTCTCCGCGTATTTCGCTACCAGCGTTTGGCTTCATATCGAAAGTATCGATATGGCTCATGCCGCCCCATGAAAACATGACAATGACGCTGCGCGCGCGACCAAACGAATTCCCAGCGGCAGCACTTAGCCCTGTCGGAATTGTTCCCAGTCCGCTTAATACTGTGCCAGATAGCCCAAGCTGGAGGCTATTACTCATAAAAGCGCGGCGGTTGTATTCTTGGTGGGACATGGCTGTGATATCTATTGTATCGACATTGCGATTAAGTCTGTAGAGCAAAGTTTCTGGTCAGTTTGTATTCCAAGCTGGCGGTACAATAGTAGCAACAGTAAATCTACGACTGATATAGTGAGTTCGACCGTGAAACATCCCATTCCCTGGCTTTGTGGCCTTCTATTCGCCTTGTGTATTAGTCCTTCAGTGTCAGCACAGGAGCTGCCTGCATACGACTCACATCTAGATCTGACTTACTTTCTTGATAACGACGGCAACAAGACTGAGATCTCAAGTGTAAATGATTGGCGACACCGCAGACACCACATTTTGGCACATATGCAAACGGTGATGGGAAAGCTCCCGAGGCCTGAGCAGAAAGTGCCGTTGGCCATTAAAGTCATAAAAACCGAGCCAGGGAAACACTATAAGCGTTCACTGATTTCGTATCACACAGACGACGAAGGTCGGCGAGTGCATGCATATTTACTGGTGCCGAATGACATAAAAAAGAATGAGGCCCGGGCGGGTGTTTTGTGCCTACATCAAACGACAGGTATCGGAAAAGAGGAGCCCACCGGATTAGGTGGAAATCCAAATCTGCACTATGCACATCATCTGGCCGAACGAGGGTTTGTGACGTTGGCGCCGGACTATCCATCCTTTGGAGATTATTCCTATGAGTTTCCTGCCGCGGACGGGTATGTCAGCGGCACGATGAAAGCCATATACGATAACATTCGAGCTATCGATCTTCTAAGCGCTTTACCGGAGGTCGACGCAGACCGAATTGGCTGTATCGGACATTCACTTGGCGGTCACAACACGATGTTTACGGCGGCCTTTGATATTCGAATCAAAGCGTTAGTGTCTAACTGTGGTTTCACTCGGTTTCACAAGTACTATGAAGGACGCCTGAAAGGCTGGACGAGTAATCGCTATATGCCACTTATCAACGATGTTTACACGAACAATCCCGACAAGGTACCGTTTGATTTTCCGGAGATCATAGGCTGTTTTGCACCGCGAGCCTTCCTCGCAAGTGCACCGGTGCGTGACGGGAATTTTGAAGTAAGTGGTGTGAGGGATAGCATTAGGATCGCGTCGAGTGTCTACGAGCTACTTGGTGTGCCTGAAAAGCTGCAGGCCATTTATCCTGACTCAGCCCATGACTTCCCTGCCGAGGCACGCGATACCGCGTACAAGTTTCTGGAGCAGCACCTAAATAACGAATCCGCACAGTAATCACTGACCGCAGATGGGCTATACCAACCCTTCGATTGGATCGCTGTGGTAGATCTGGTGTGGCCTGTTGAAGTCGTCGTACCACGCTGCCGTCGGAGGAATTCCAAGTGCCTGGTAAATCGACGCGGCCATTTTTTCCGGAGTTTGCGGTGCATCGCTTGGGAATCGCCCCTGCCGATCTGACGCACCAATCACATTGCCACCTCGTACGCCACCGCCTGCAAACCACACTGTCTGAACAGCTCCCCAGTGATCCCTGCCTGCCGTCTCGTAATACTGCGCCAGTAGCGTGATCTCCGGAGTCCTGCCAAATTCACCGGCCATGACGATCAGCGTGTCATCCAATTCGCCAGTACTTTCCAGGTCATCCAGCAACGCAGAAAGGGCCTTGTCAGTGGGCGGTAACAACTTGTCTTTTAAATGCGGAAAGGCATTGCCATGCGTATCCCAAGCTTCGTCGTTGCCAAGGTTTACCTGGACCATGTTCACGCCCGCGGAAACTAATCGTCTGGCCATTAACAACGACCAGCCAAATGCATTCTTGCCGTACTTTTCCTGTATCGCATCATCAGCATTGGTTACATCCAATGCGGCGTGTACTCGTTCATCAGTGAGCATGCCAATTGCATTTTGCCGAAACTTGTCAAACATCTCGGTTTGAGCAAAGTTATCAAGCTGACGACGTTGGTCATTCAGCGTTTGTCGCAGATTCAATAGCCCATCAACGCGGCTTCTGGTGAGCCCGTGTGGAAGCGATAGATTTGGTGCTTGGAATTTACGTTCCAGATCATTTCCACGTTCCTGATGGTCAAATGTGTATTCCGGAAACGCACCGTACGATGTTCGATGATATGAAGCTGCTTCGATAAACCAAGGATTCCTATGGCTGCCCATTTTGCCTGCGAACTGACCTGGAATAACACGACCGGAATAATGCACCAACCGTTCAGGTAGTACAGCCACTGGTGGCAAGTTGTTTCGCGGTTCCAATTGGGAATTGGCAATGGCGGCGATGCAAGGATCATCGGTGTCCTGTGGAAGGCCGCCGTTAAACCCGGTTGGAGCATTACTGCGCCCAGTCAACATAATGTGGTGACCTAGGGAATGCTCGTTTGAGCGGTGCGTAAGTGAACGGCAAATAGCCCATTTCTCACTGCGTTTTGCAAGCTCGGGTAGATGCTCGCAAATTTGTAGGCCTGGAGTAGCGGTTGGAATCGGATTGAATTCACCACGGATATTGTCCGGCGCATCAGGTTTCATGTCGAAACTGTCATGCTGTGAAAGCCCACCAGACAGGAAGATGTAGATCACGTTCTTGGCGCTACCGGCGCGATGTGTTTTTCCTTCTTGTACAGGCGCGGCGCGTAAGGCATCAACGTGATTCATGCCGAGACCAAGAATACCGACAGATCCAGCTTGAATAGCTGTTCGGCGCGAAATCTTTTGTGGATGGTGGTGCATGTGTGTTTGACATGAAAAAGTGTAAGTTGCCTAACGACGCTCTAACTATATTATCAGTCTAAAGGATACGCCATCGCCATAGCAAATCTGGGGGATACGGTGGTTTACCTCGCGTTTCCCGAAATGCTACTGCATCTCAAGGGAATCGATAATTGCCTACGTGCGTCTGATAGATGACTCTAATGCCAGCGTTGTATCGATCTTCATCAGTGCAGCAGAGTTTTTGGTGATCCTGGCTTCCCTTAGAAAACGAATGGGTGAACGCTCTTCATTGGATTCGATCAGTTCTTTCAGCGCGACATCAGTATCGCGTCACAGATCTTTAGCAACCCAAACTCGGCCAGTAGAGTGAATCAAGCGTGTGAGGCGTCGTTAAGCAAAAATATCATTGGCAACGGCGCCATGGACGTCTGTAAGTCGGAAGTCCCTTCCGGCATAGTGATATGTGAGTTGTTCGTGATCCAGCCCCATCAGGTGCAGAATAGTTGCATGTAGATCATGAATCGTCATGCGGTCTTCTATTGCATAATAACCAAAATCATCAGTCTTACCGTATCGAAAACCGCCTTTGACCCCTGCTCCGGCCATGAACATTGTAAACCCATCGCTATGATGATCTCGTCCAATGGTTGCCATGTTACCTTGTTGCGAAGTTGGAGTTCTGCCAAACTCACCGCCCCACAGGACGAGCGTGTCGTCAAGAAGTCCACGTTGCTTAAGATCCTGGATGAAGCCGGTTATAGGCAAGTCGATCTGCGCGACGTTGATCTCGTGTCCCTTTTTGATGTGGCTATGTTGATCCCACTGCTCATTGTTAAAAGGCAACGAATGTGCATGGCTTACCTGGATAAAGCGGACGCCTCGCTCTGCGAATCGACGTGCAAGTAGCAGCATTTGTCCCATATTTGAGGTAGCCGGGTTATCCAGGCCATACAAGGATTGTGTCTCCTTCGACTCACGGCTCAGATCTGTTGCTTCTGGTGCAGCTGTCTGCATTCTAAATGCCATTTCAAAGGACTCGATACGTGCTTCCAACTCGCTGTTAGGGCCAGTGCCATTGCGGTATCGCTCATTGAGCTCCTTAAGATGATTCAACATTGCCCGTTGTTGTTTAGACGATAGAAACTGATTTGTTAAATACGGGAACCGTGCATCCTTTACCAGTGTGTTGGGATAGCCCGGTGCACCAAGCGGTACTCCTTGATGAATTGATGGGAGAAAGGCTGTGCCATAATTGTCGACGCCGCCGTGCAAACTGGTCGGACATATCGTAATGAAGCTTGGCAGGTTCAGGTTTTCCGTCCCCAGGCCATAACTAATCCAAGAGCCAATGCTTGGGCGCAATGTAGCTTCAGCGCCGGTGAATAGCTTCATACACGCGCCGCCGTGGGCGATATTGGTTTCACACAAACCATGAAGCATACATAGATCATCAGCTACCTTGGGCAAATGCTGCCAAAGCTCACTCATTGGAATGCCTGATTTGCCAGTCGGTCGGAATCTCCACGGGGATTTCAAGAGATTGCCACGGTTTGCGAATTTCACTCGCGTGCGCTCAAAGGGTGGTTCCTTTCCGTCGTGCTTGTCGACCATCGGTTTGGGGTCAAACAAATCGATATGCGACGGCCCACCGTGCATAAATAGAAAGATGATTCTCTTTGCACGCGGTACAAAGTGCGGCTGCTGTGCGGACAGCGGATGTCGTGACGTTTGAGCACTGCCTTGTTCTGCAAGCATCGCATTTAACGCAAGTCCACCAAACCCAACGCACCATTGGTTTAGCAGTGAACGACGGTGGATTTTAGAATGGGGTTGCATGGTTTGGTATCAATGGTGGAGTTAGCACGCCTCAGTCGAGATAAATGAACTCGTTGGCAATTAACATGGAGTGGCATACGGCCGTCCATGCTGTCAGTGGATTGTCCGGGCGATCGCCGGTTGCCCCATCTGCAGTAAGGAAAAACGTCCGAGTACTAGCCAGCTCGGCATTAATTGGCGGTCGGTTATAACATCGTAGAAACAACCAGTTGATTTGCTCTTCAAGGCTGCTTCCGCCATGTTGGATAACGAGGCGAGCGAGTGCCTGAGCGTAATCGTGAATAACCGGATTGTTAATCAGGTACATTGCCTGTGTCGGTACTGTGGTGGTTACTCGGTTACCTTCCGGTGCAGCTGGGTTCGGGAAATCGAATACCGTTAGCATCTCAAAGACATTCGTGCGTACGACAGGTAGATACACACTTCTCTTTTGAGACGTCTCATAGATTTTGCGATTGCCCGCAAGGCCATCAACGGAGGGGCTAAGGGTAGCGATACCGCCAAGTACCTCTCCACTCGGTTTAGTGTCGAGTTTTCCGCTGATCATCAGTAACGAATCGCGTATCGCTTCTGCTTCAAGGCGTCGTGGTTGCCATCTCCAGTAGTTTAAATTGCCAGGGTCCATTGCCGTGTTTAGCTCGGAGTATTCACCAGACATTTGAAATGTCTTACTACTGATTATGTAACGGTGTAATTGTTTGAATGACCAGTTGTGTTTGATCAAATACTCGGCAAGGTGGTCTAGTAGCTGCGGATGGGATGGTTGTGTGCCGGACAGGCCGAAGTTTTCTGTACTGTCTACAAGAGGACGCCCAAAGTGCCAACGCCAAACGCGGTTGGCGATTACACGGGCAGTTAATGGGTTTTCCTCAGAAGCAATACTTTGGGCCCATCGTAGGCGTCCACTAGCTTCTGTTGGATACGGTGCCTGGTCCGTGCCCTCGACGATTTGCAGAAATCTTCTTGGAACCACATCGCCATGGCTTAGATGATTGCCCCGAATGAAAACTGGACTGTCCTGAGTCTCGCCATCTTGAACTGCCATCACCTGTAGTTTGGGTGCTTCGCTTAACTGTTTATTGACTTCTTGCAGGTCGGCATCTAGCGCGTCGAATTCGTCCAGCGCTGCCTCTGAAAGCTCGCTGCGGCTGGCACGCCTGTTGATTCGATCCTTGAGATCGCCGCTCGCATTGTTGGTGAGTATGGCGATAAGGTCTTCCGGTAGAGGATCAGCCGTCCCATGCAAGAAATGCGCAAGTGGTTCATTCGATTTGGAGACGATATTTGCTACTTCGATCCAGCGTTGCAGTACATGGGGGTTAAGCATCTGTTGCTCAACAGCAACTTTAAGATCCGAGTCTGAGTCACCTGCCTTGGCAGAGACTAACTGGATTTTGTCGATGTGCGAAACCGCACCTTCACGTTCCAGGCGAATGCGATGTGGTTCTGCTGACAAGTTGAGCTCTATCTCGTCGTGCCACTTCTGAAACTGGTGCGTCCAACCTCCAGTCGTGGCACTGACTGCATCCTCCTTGATCAGTTTGTCGTCAACGAACAGTCGCATTGGGCGGGAATCCAACGCAGCATAACGGATTCGCAATTGCTGTTTGCCGCTTGCACGCGGTGTTAGGTTGTATTCAACAAAGTAGGTCGATTGTCCGGTCGGTGGATCTGAGATGTAGGTGACATCACCACTTGTAAATGCCTTAATGTTTCCCGCATCAAATGCCTCGGCTTCTTTCAACGGAAGATTGAAATCATCAATGCGTGCGAAAGCAACTTTATCCACATGCGCCATCAATCGCGGGACTTCGAAAGCGATTGTGTTGATCCCTTCCTTTAGTTCGTAACGGCCGGACACGTGCCACTTTTGATTGTCTGGATACCAGCCTCCTGTTGTTTGCGCCAAGGCATCGGTTGAGACCTGTTCGCCGTTAATGGATAAGGTCGCGGGGCGTGATTCCTTTGCTGCATATCGAAATTCAAGTTGATAGGTACCTGCCGCGGTTGCGTCGTAGTCATATTCAACCCAAATGCGTTCGTTGGTTCCTTTGTCCGCGATGATTCCGATTTCTTCGCCATAACCGTCTGTCTCGATACCGGCAAATCCGCGATCGAATTGCTCCGCTTCGATGATTGTGATCAAGTCACCAGCGTTATCGCTGGCGATTGCCGCGGCACTTGCCGGATTTGTGTTTGCTTTGTCCAGATTAATAAGGACTTCTGGTGCAATCTGAGTTTTCCAATGTCGAAATGCCTTGGGTAAGACACTGAAATACCGGGTCGCATGATCTATCGCTTCCTGGCCAAGTTTTAGCCCTTGTTCTTGCGCGAGATTGTTGAGCTTAACTTCGATTTCCCGTTTGTTTTGAAGGATTCCAGAGGCAGCGGGATTCTCAAGATCCCGTGTTGTTAGGTCTGTACTCCGTAATACGCCAGCCAAGGCGTAGTAATCTTCGGTTGGAATGGGATCGAATTTGTGGTCATGGCATCGTGCACAGGCAATCGTTGTTGCTAGAAATGTCCGCCCTATCGTATCGATTTGCTCATCAATAATGTCGGCACGCTTCTTTTCCTGATCCTGCTCCGCATCGATTTTGATTCCGAGCGCCAAAAACGTCGTTGCTATTATGTGACGATTATCCCTCGCAAGATCGTCTGAAGGGGGAAGTAAGTCTCCGGCGAGTTGCTCAACAATGAAGTCGTTAAATGGAGTGTCTCGATTAAAAGCATCAATAACATAATTGCGGTAGTGCCATGCAAGTGGATATGGCTTGTTCTCGTCCGCTCCGTTGGAGTCCGCATATCTAGCTACGTCCAACCAATGCCGTCCCCACCGTTCTCCATATTGAACGGTTGCGAGTAGGTCGTCCGCCAACTTTGCATATTCTTGCTGGGATAGTGTTTCCTGGTGTTTCTGGACATGCGATAGCGATGGTGGCAATCCAGTAAGCGTGTAACTGAGTCGTCGTAATC
>CEQU01036117.1_pt1 | contig 10315 bp, 8 predicted proteins | sample 531031 | NCBI WGS metagenome assembly CEQU01 (sample SAMEA2621216, study PRJEB7988) | marine metagenome | isolation source: saline water (ENVO:00002010), including
CATCTCCACTCCCATTTACTATTCCCAAACTTGAACCGATGGATTCAACCGACGAACTATTAACACAGCGAACCCGGCGTGCTTTTCTTGGGCACAGCACGCTTGGTTTAGGTGCGATGGCGCTGGGTTCGTTGCTCAATGGCCAAGCGGCCAAGCGCAATGCCATTGATGGCCTGAACGACCTGCCCCACTTTGCGCCTAAGGCCAAGCGGGTGATTTATCTTTTTCAATCCGGCGGCCCGTCGCAGCTCGACCTTTTCGACCACAAACCGCACTTGGCCAAGCGCTTCGGCGAAGAGGTGCCGGAATCCATTTACCCGGCCGAGCGCAAGACGACGATGACGTCCGGCCAAAAATCGTTCCCATGTGCACCCAGCACGCTGAAGTTTGCGCAGCACGGCCAAGCGGGCACGTGGCTGAGCGATGCCCTGCCGCACTTGGCCAAGCGCATCGACGACGTGTGCGTGATCAAGAGCATGCACACCGAGGCAATCAACCATGACCCGGCCGCGATGATGTTCCAGACCGGCTCGGTGATTCCCGGGCGGCCAAGCATGGGCGCTTGGGTTAGCTACGGCCTTGGCAGTGGCAACGCCAACCTTCCGTCATTCGTCGCACTGACCTCCAACGGACGCGGCAGAGCCGGCCAACCGCTGTACGACCGGCTGTGGGGTTCGGGCTTTTTGCCGGGCCGGTTTCAGGGCGTGAAATTTCGCGGCCAGGGCGATCCGATCCTTGACCTGTACAACCCGGCCGGCGTCACCCGCAACCAGCGGCGGCGCATGCTCGATTCACTGAACAAGCTCAACCAACAGCAGGCCGACCGTTTCGACGATCCGGCCATCTCCACCCGCATCGCCCAGTACGAACTGGCGTTCCGGATGCAGATGAGTGTGCCGGAACTCATCGACATCCAGCGGGAGCCAAAACACATTCTCGACGCCTACGGCCCCGACACCACCAAGGTGGGTACTTACGCGTACAACTGCCTGCTCGCGCGGCGACTGGCGGAACGCGGTGTACGATTCATCCAGCTTTACCATCGTGGCTGGGACGCCCACGGCGATGCGCCGAAGCAGGTCCGTCGCCAGTGCCTCGACACGGATCAACCCACCACCGCCCTGCTACAGGATCTCAAGCAGCGCGGCATGCTCGAGGACACGCTCGTCGTCTGGGGTGGCGAATTCGGCCGCACGGTCTATTGTCAGGGCAAACTCACAGACAAGGTTTACGGTCGAGACCATCACCCGAACTGTTTTGCCTACTGGCTGGCCGGCGGCGGTGTGCGCGGCGGCATCACCCACGGCGAGACGGATGACTACAGTGTCAACATCGCTGAGAAGCCGGTGCACGTCCATGATCTGCAGGCCACCATCCTGCACCAGCTCGGCATCCACCACGAACGCCTCACCTTCCGTCATCAGGGCCGCTACTATCGGCTCACAGACGTCCACGGCAAAGTGGTGCACGACGTGTTGACGTGATGGAATACGATCGTGCCGCCAAGTTTTCATCCAACAAACCAATGACCTTGTTTCGATACACGCTCGTTTTGTTTTTCGCTTTCACAGCCACCGGGGCGGAGCAATTGAAGGTACTGAATTACAATGTGTTCAACAGCCATCGCCACGGCAAAAGCTACGAGGCCGCGGTGAAGTGGGTGAACACGGTGAAGCCGGACATTGCCGGTTGGCAGGAATTGGTCGGATGGAACGAGGCCAAACTGAAGAAATTGGCGAACGACTGGCATCATCCGCACGCGGCGGCACTGAAGAGTGGTGGGTACAACATCGGGCTGACGAGTCGCACACCGATCGAGGTTGTTGCGCGGCACCAAAAGGGATTCTGGCATGGGTATTTGCACTGCCGCACGGCGGGGTTGGATGTGATCGTGTGCCATCTTTGGCCGGGCGGGGTGCGTCAGCAGATGGGTGAGGCGAACCAGTTGCACGCCCTTGTCACCAGGCTGCACAAGGAGGGTCGCGAGGTGATATTGATGGGCGACTTCAACGCGCACGCGGCCAGCGACAAGGCGTGGCTGGACAAGCAGCAACCGTTGCTGGAGCGGCGTTCGTCGGGCGATGCGAAGAAACGCCCGGAGGACAGGTTTATCGTCAACGGCAAATACACATTCCCGATCATGAACCGGATTCTCGAGGCGCCGCTGCACGATGTGGTGCGGACAAAATTCGACATAAAACACCCGAAGCCTACTCACGCACAATGCCTGATGATCGCCTCATACCCCACTCGTGTGTTGGGACATGTGAAGACTGTGGAGCTGCAGCGCGGGTTTCTGGAGCGAATCGATTTCATCCTCACAACTCCCGGCTTAGCCAAGCGCTGTATTTCGGCGGGAGTCGCCCGTGAGCCTGCGGTGCTGGAAACCATCAGTGACCACTATCCAGTGATCGCAGTTTTCAAAAATTGAGCACACGCAATCGAACTGGCATCCTCGCGCTTAGGCTGTTTTTACTGGCGTTTGGTTCCGGCGCTACCACGGCCTGCCGATGCGGCCGACGTTGCGGCGGTTTTTGGCCAAGGAGGTCACACAGTTCCACCTGTGCCCGTTGAGCGTGGCGGAAATCACTTTCAAGTGGCAGCGCGGGCGACTGAAGGACGTGCCGGGTCCGGCAACGTGGGTGCCTCATTCGTTAGAACATTTCGTGCTCGAAAATCCATCCGCCACCGCCGCCCAACAAGCCGGACAATGGAGTTGGGGCCACGGCGACTTGGTCGATCGCGTGCTCGCCGCCATCGCCAAGGAGCAGAACTTGCTGCTTGTGCACACCGATAGCGTTTTGAAAAAACTCACCGGGTTCCCGCAAAAATATTTCCCCAATGTCACGGAATGAAAATAGCCGGACGAGTTTGCGGTTTTTTCGACGAACGCCCGGTGTTAGGTTGACGCCGATGAGGTACGTTTTCTTTTTCTTGCTGATCGCTTCCGGGGCATTGGCTGCAGATCGTCCGAACATCCTGTTCCTGTTTTCTGACGACCACGCGATCAAGGCGATCTCGGCCTATGGCGGGCCGTTGGCCAAGGTGGCGCCGACGCCACACATCGACCGACTGGCCAAGGAAGGATCGGTATTTCTAAACTCATTCTGTGCGAACTCAATCTGCGGGCCATCGCGCGCAACGATCCTGACCGGCAAGCACAGCCACAAAAATGGCTTCATGCGGAACGGGAACAAGTTCAACCCCGACCAATGGACGGTGGCCAAGGAGTTGCAAAAGGGCGGCTATCACACGGCGGTGATCGGCAAATGGCATCTGAACACCACGCCGCAGGGATTCGATTATTGGGAAGTGCTGCCCGGGCAGGGCAGCTATTACAATCCGGTATTCATCCAGCAGGACAACTCACGCAAGCGTTTCGAAGGCTACGCGACCGACATCACCACCGACAAGGCGATCGCTTGGCTGGACAGCCGCAAGGGCGCCAACAAAAAGAAACCGTTTTTCCTGATGTGCCAGCACAAGGCGCCGCATCGAACCTTCGCGCCTGCGCTACGCCACCTGGGGGCGTTTGATGACGTGGAGATTCCCGAGCCGGAGACACTGTTTGATGACTACAAAAACCGCAGCGCGACGCTGGCCGGCAACGAGATGGAGGTCGACCGGCACTTCGACTGGGCGTACGACGCCAAGGTGCGCAAGGACGAACGTGGCGATGTGAAGCTGCCCAAGCCGGATCGCTACGGCACACCGGAGTACAACCGCATGACACCCGCGCAAAAGGCCAAGTGGGACTCGCACTTCGGCCCGCGCAACAAGGCGTTTCTTGCGGAATTCGCCGACGGCAAAATGAGCCACAAGGACTTGGTACGCTGGAAGTATCGTCGCTACATGCGCAACTACCTCGGCACGGTAAAGGCCGTGGACGAAAGCGTCGGCCGTATGCTGAAGTACCTCGATGACAAAGGCCTCGCGAAAAACACAATCGTCATTTACTCGTCAGATCAGGGCTTTTTCCTTGGCGAACATGGCTGGTACGACAAGCGCTGGATGTTCGAGGAATCCTTCCGTATGCCCTTCCTCGTCCGCTGGCCCGGAGTCATTCAGCCCGGCTCCAAGCCGAAGCAGTTGATCCAGAATATCGACTACGCCCCGACGTTTCTTGAGGCGGCCGGGCTCGAGACTCCCGCCGAGGTGCAGGGCCGATCACTGTTGACACTCTTCAAGGGCAACAGCAGTGGCTGGCGAAAATCGCTCTACTATTCCTATTACGAGTTCGGCGAACACCGCGTGCCTCGACACTTTGGCGTACGCACGGCGCGGCACAAACTGATGTACTTCCCCAAGGATGATGAGTGGAACCTATTCGATCTTAAGACCGACCCGCACGAAATGAAAAGCGTCCACGCCGATCCGGCCTACGCCAAAACACGCAACCGATTAACGCGGGAGTTTCATCGTCTGCGCGAACAGTTCGATGCGCCGGCGATTGAGTAAAACGGAATGCGCTTGGCCAAGCGGAAAGATCACGACTCCGGTTCCTCGCGCTCGGTGCGCTCAAAGTCGGTGGAGAGGCTCTCCATCCGGAACTGATACGTTTTCCACGCAACGCGAACGTCGAAGTGGACGTTCACTTTTTCGTCGACCCACGTGTCCTTGGCCAGGCGCTTCTGCGTGACGCCGATGTTGATGGTCTTAATGGCACCGGCCAAGCCTCCCAAAAAATTCACCGGCTTGAGCAGCTTGGTGCTGAGTTGCGAAATTTGAAACTCCTCCCGGTCGATCCAAACCCTGGTTTCTAAGTGATCCATGATCCGGTTCACCGTTCGGCTCTCGTGTTTGTGTTTCGGGTTGGGCTTGAGGTCGATCACAAAGGCATCCCGACCGTTCACCTTTTCTATGCCGACGAGCTTGGGTGTAAACTTTTCCTCAAACAGATCGACGTTGCGCGTGACGAGATTTTCATTCTGTTTTTTTGGGTCACCCTCCTTGCGCTTATTCAGGTATCGCCGCTGACGCTCCTGATGCTTTTTGTACTCACGGTACCGTTCCCGTTTCGATGCCGGGCGGCCGTTGACCTTGCGCAGTTTTTGATCACGATCATCGGTGTAGGCGAGATAGGTTTTGCTGTTTTTCTCGACGACATTGCCCTTGGCATCGAGTTCGTCGAACGACGCCTTGCGGTAAAACTTGAACACCTCGTCGCCCAGCCCCGTGCGCTTGGAGGCTTCGCGCGTGCGCTCAATGATCTGTTCCACCGTCAGGCCGTCGGTCTTTTCCGCAGCAATTCCCGACTGGCCAAGCAGGGCGTAGGCAAACAGCGCTTGGCCAAGCGCGGTAACCGATAGTTTGATTTTCGATCGCATTCGGTCAGGCAACGGCGTTGATCACGATATCAAACCGACCAACTGTGGTGTCCTTCTCCAGCCCTTTTTTCTGCCCGAAACCATCGGCGATGGACTTGGCCAGATCGGAACCAATCTGTGGGGCCGGCTTGAAGTCAACCGTCACGCTTGGCCGATCCTTTTCCGGCACGTTATTGTAGATGCCGTCCTTCGCGTTCAGCGAGTCGCCGGCGAAATAAAGCTGCGTGGTCAGGTCTTCAAACCCGCGACGGTAGACCTTGTAGTGGATGTGCGGCGGCCGCTGCCAATTCTCGCGAACGCCATAGGCGGCCGGCTTGATGGTCTTGAAGGTGTAATGCCCTTTTTTGTCGGTGACGCAGCGGCCGAAAAACTGAAAGTTCACATCCCGGTCGGCCTGACGCGGATCACCTGCGTGGTTGTAGATGCCATTGTTGTCCGTCTGCCAAATCTCCACCACGGCGCGTTCCACCGGTTTGCCTTCCTTGTCGTACACTGTGCCATGCACATAGATGAATTTGCCGGCCGGTTTTTTCTTTGCGCCCTGTACCCGGGTGAGGTCGTTATCCATGTCCGGATAAAACGGTCCCTCGGTTTGCGCCGGGGTGACAGACTTGGCCGCTTGCGCCTCACTCGTTGCAGCCGTACCGGCGACCAGAAATGATACGGCAAGGGCTTCGCGTCGTGTGAACTTCTTTTTCATTACAGCAATATTGTTGATACCCCGGCCGGGCGTGGTGGGTTACGCCTGATCGCCGGGACGGTTAAAGCCAATGTCCCGATTGAACGGGCTGGGATGGTCGTAACCCTGGACGTCCGGGAAATGCAGCACGGTGGCAATCGATCCCCACGGGAGCATGGCGGAAGCATCCACTTCCTGCATCGATTCCGGCACCCAGATTCCGGAGTCATCGCCGACACGCGTCGGCAGCTCGAAATCCGGGAACTGCACCCAAAGGCCAGTCTCGTCGTAGCCCAGCACTTTGGCAAAAAACTTCTCCTGCGAAATGCCAATCGGCTCGAGAATCTCCGGCGTCTTCAGCACCACCAGCACCACGTCGTTGATGGCGCGGGCGATGGTCATCATTAATTTGTCACTCATATGGTTGCGATCAAAAGGTCGGCCAGAAAACTAGCTCCACCCCTTTGTCGCCGCAATGCAAACCTTGGCCAAGCCCTTGGCCAAGCGGAGAATCAACCTGTTTTTAAGGCGTTATTTCGGCTCGCATTCAATCGGCCCGGTGCTAGCCTCGCTGCGTTCAAATGAATCCGAACGCTTGGCCAAATCGTCGAGAGTTCCTCTCCCGGGCATGGAACGGGATCGGGACAATAGGTTTGAGTGGGTTGCTGGCGGATGAACTGCGCGCCTCGACCGGGAACAAATTCGACCCGTTTGCGACGCAGTTAACGCACTTTCCGCGCAAGGCCAAGAACTGCATTTTTCTCTTCATGCAGGGTGGAGTCAGCCAGATGGACTCGTTCGAGCACAAGCCCAAGCTGCGCGAGCTTCATGGCAAACCGCTCTCTCGCATCCCCGAGATCTCCGGCGAACTGCAGGGCCGCCTCTCCTTCCCACACGTCACCATCGGCAGCCCGTTTGAATTTGCCCAGCACGGCCAGAGCGGCCGCTGGCTTTCTGACCGCTTTCCGCATTTGTCCCAGCACGTGGACGACTTGGCGTTCATTCACGGCATCAAGACCGACAACCAGAATCACGGCCCGTCTACGCTCCACGTCAACACCGGCAGCCAGTTTCCCGGCAGCCCGTCCGTTGGCTCGTGGATCAGCTACGGCCTCGGCAGCGGCAACCGCAACATGCCGGGCTACGTGGTCATTCAGGATCCACGCGGCGCACCCGTGAACGGGGCGGCCATCTGGAGCAACGGCTTTCTGCCGGCCGCCTATCAGGGCACCCTGCTCCGCCCGACCGGCACGCCGATCCTGAATCTCGCCTCGCCCAAGGGCGTCTCCCGCCAGCGGCAACGCCGCGAGATGGATGCCCTGCAGTGGCTCAATCAGCGGCACCTCGCCAGACGCGGCGGCGACAGCGAACTCGAGGCCCGCATCAGCGCCTACGAACTGGCGTTCCGTATGCAGACCGAGGCACCCGAGTTGATGGACATCAGCAATGAGCCGGAGCATGTTAAGAATCTTTACGGTCTCGACAACGGCACCACCTCTGCATTCGGTCGGCAATGCCTGCTCGCACGGCGTCTCGTCGAGAGTGGCGTGCGTCACACACTGCTGGTTCACGGTGTGCAGATCAGTTCCTCGAGTTGGGATGACCACGGCAACGTCAAGGGCGGCATGATCCGCCACTGTGCCGAGGTCGACAAACCGGTGTCCGGCCTGCTCGCCGACCTCAAGCAACGTGGGTTGCTCGATGAGACGCTCGTCGTCTGGGCCTCCGAGATGGGTCGCACCCCGTTCAAGAACGGCGGCATGTCCGGCAACCCCGGCCGCGAGCACAACTCATGGGCGCTCACCATGTGGATGGCCGGCGGCGACGTGAAGGGCGGCACCACCGCCGGCGCGACCGACGAGTTCAGCCTGCGCGGCATCGGCGAGACGATCCACGTCCGCGACGTGCACGCGACCATTCTCGACCTCATGGGCCTCAACCAGGAGAACGTCAACTTCAAGCACGCCGGCCGCATCCGCAAGCTGACCGACATTGGGGGCCGTATCCTGAAGGAAGTCGTTGCCTGATCCCGGCCCGGAGCGCAGCTCAACCCAACCCGTGGCATCGGACTCCCCCACTCCGTGGTGGCTATGGCCCAACCTGCTCAATCTCGACTCGCCGATGCTGGCGGTCATTTGGCAGGAACAATTTGCACGGATCGCCGGGGTGAACCTAGCGTTCGGTGACCGGCTGCTACTCTTTTGCTGCACGTGGCTCGTTTACTGCGCCGATCGTGTGCTGGACGTGGTCGACGCAGACGCCCGGGCCGAAACCGGCCGACACGCCATCCACAAAAAGGGCCACCCCGTTTGGCTTAGCATCTCCGTCGTGATGTTCATCACGGCGCTGGTCATCGCCATCACCCGGCTCAATGCCTCGGCATGGCTGGCCGGCGGCATCGTGTTCGTACTCACCGCCGTCCACTTCGCTGCCACGCATTGGTGGCCCGTGTTGCGCACCCGCCTTTGGCCCAAGGAATGGCACGTCGGCCTCGTGTTCTCCGTTGGCTGTGCACTACAGGTCTGGGCGGTGCAACCAGACGTCTGGCCAAGTCTCCTGCCGGCGGTGCTCGGTTTCGGGGCCCTGTGCGCCATGAGTTGTTCACACATCACGACGTGGGAAGTCGTCACCGCCGATCGGCGTGATGCAGACTCCCTGCTCAACGCCCACCCTTGGTTCATCCGTCGGCTGTCGTGGTTTGACATCGCGCTTGGCCTGCTCGCCCTCACGCTGGCCGCCGCGCTTGGCCAAGCAGAAATCCAAAAGGCGCTTGGCTCCGTCGCGTTAAGTGGGCTTGGCCTCGCGTGGCTGCACGACCGCTGCAACCGCTACAGCGCCGATTTCCTCCGAGCCATGGCCGACATCGGCCTCTACACACCGCTCCTCTTTTTCCTAAACTAGCCAAGCACAAAATGGAGGGGCGAGCCTGCGAGTCCGCGCTTGGCCAAGCGGTCAGGCCAGCAGGCCCTTGACCACATTCCCGTGGACGTCGGTGAGGCGGTAGTGGCGTCCTTGAAACTTGAAGGTCAGCTTTTCGTGGTCGATGCCGAGGCAGTGCAACATCGTCGCGTGCAGATCGTACACCGGCACCGGATTCTCGACGACGTTGAATGAAAAATCGTCGGTGGTGCCGTAGGTGGTACCGCCCTTGATGCCACCGCCGGCGAGCCACATGCTAAAGCAGCGCGGGTGATGGTCGCGTCCGTATTTTTCCATGTTCAATCCGCCCTGTGCATAAACCGTGCGACCGAATTCCCCACCCCAAATAATGAGCGTCTCGTCGAGCATGCCCCGCTGCTTGAGATCCGCAATGAGCGCGGCAGAAGACTGGTCGATGTCGCCGCATTGCAGCGGCAGGTCGCGCGGGGTATCACTGTGATGATCCCAGCCTCGGTGGTAAAGCTGGATGAAGCGCACGCCGCGTTCGGCAAGACGCCGGGCTAGCAGGCAGTTGGCCGCAAACGTACCCGGCTTGCGCGCGTTCTCTCCGTACAACTTGAAAATACTCTCCGGCTCGGACTTCGTGTCCATTAACTCCGGCACGGACGCCTGCATACGGTACGCCATCTCAGCCTGCTGAATCCGGGTGACAATTTCGGGATCGCCCAGACGCTCGTGATGCGCCTTATTCAGCGCCTGACCAAGGTCGAGCATTCGGCGGCGGCGGTCGGCCGAGATGCCCTTCGGATTTGCAAGGTACAAAACCGGATCACCGATTGAGCGAAACTGCACACCCTGATGTTCGGACGGCAAAAAGCCGCTGCCCCAAAGCCGGGCGTACAGAGCCTGTGAATTACGCTTGGCACTGCCCTGCGAGAGCATCACGACAAAGGCCGGCAAATCGGCGCTCTCGCTGCCGAGTCCGTAGCTCGCCCACGCCCCGGCACTGGGCCGGCCGGCCTGCTGGAAGCCGGTCTGGAAAAACGTGACCGCCGGGTCGTGGTTTATCGCCTCCGTCTGCATCGAGCGCACAACGGCAATCTCGTCCGCAACCCCGGCGAGATGCGGAAGAGTCTCCCCCAACTCGACCCCGCCCTGCCCGTGGCGCTTGAACTTGAAAACCGATTTGCAGATGCGTTTGTCCTTCTGCCGGGATGTCATACCGGTGAGGCGTTGCCCCTGAAAAAATGACGAGTCGAGTGGCTCCCCGTGGCGGCGGGTGACCTCCGGTTTATTATCGAACAGCTCGAACTGCGACGGCGCCCCGTTTTGAAACAGGTAAATGACCCGCTTGGCCTTGGGTGCGAAGTTCGGAAAACCGGGCAAGCCCCCCACCCGCTCGGCCGGTCCCGACGCGAACAGGCCGGGG
>CEQU01043063.1_pt1 | contig 10305 bp, 11 predicted proteins | sample 531031 | NCBI WGS metagenome assembly CEQU01 (sample SAMEA2621216, study PRJEB7988) | marine metagenome | isolation source: saline water (ENVO:00002010), including
GTGCTATGCCTGTAATAGCGCCAGAGGATTGAGTTCCGTCTCCTAGCACTGAGCCAGCGACGTGAGTCCCGTGACCAGAATCTAAGTCTGATGCGCCATCATTGTAAGGCGAGTTGGCTAACCATTGGGATGTTGACGGGATTCCATACGAATGAATTCCAACGATGTGATCTCGGAAATCAGGATGCATGTTGGTATTGTTTACTCCATTGTCTAGGCCGGTATCGGATACAGCAACAATGATTCCAGTTCCATCTAGTGCGTTCCATGAAGAATCAATACCTGCCATTTGTGTAGCATTCCACAGTACTGTAGCACCGATGACTTCGTCAGCAACATCATTCATAATCGCCTTCTCGAATCTAGGTTCAAGCCATTCTACTTCTGGTTGTTCTGATAGCCACTGTACACCGCTGGTCTTGACTTCGACTGTAGCCCATCTCCAACTGTGTGATTTTACTTCAATATCGCCTCGGTCATGAATCCCTTCCGGCAATTCATCTCCCGATAGAATGACATTGATTATTCCCATGCCTTCGGTAATGAACCAGGATTGCATTTCACCTTTCAATGAAGGCATTAGATGAGGATGTAATTTAGCAGAAGGAGGCATTTTCACCATCCCATTAACTTCGAGTTTAGCCAATTCTGAAGGAGTATGTCCGTTCAATTCACAGTGGAATGCAGAATCCGGTAAGAATGACCAACATTCTACACCTGCTTCCGCTAAATCAGTGACCCAATTAGATGGAACCGGATATTCATGAGTCAACATCCAAAATCCATGTTGTGGTAAGTCTGCAAATTGCTCCAAAGGTATGGATTCAATATCTCCATTTGCCAATCCAATGTTCTCTCCGTGACTGCTTTGTGGCTGCCAAGCAGCAACAGATGTGAAAGAAGATAAAATCAGCAACCCGACAAGTGCCATAGCACGCATGTTACTATGTTACACTGAGTAGGGGATGAATGTTATCATCCTACGCACCTTCATAATCTCAGCCCTAGACGCCCGTTTATGGGAGCAGGTAATCCGCGGGCAGCACAGTATGACCACCTTTCTCCTGAAGAGTTGAATCTTTCCAAAGTAGAGGTTCTTGGTAAACAAATCTGGAGGATAGTACCTTACGGATTGAAGTACAAAAAGCGTGCATTGACAGGCATTTTGGCAAATGGCATGGCTAGGTTTGCTGATTTACTGCCTTTCGTATTCATCGGATTTGCTGTTGATTACTATGCAGGAAATGATACAGAGGGAACATTTGGTGGCATGCGGGATTTGCTCGACGAAACCATTTTTCCTCTAGTTACTGACAATTTAGCCATCGGATATGGGTTGCTCATTTTCCTAGGTTTTGCCAGCCTAGCTGTATTCCAAGGAATCAGCGAGTACTGTTGGCAAACTTTGGGTTACAAAGTACAACACGACTTGAGATTGGATGCGACAAAGTCTCTTATCGACATGGAAGCTTCGTACTATGATTTACGTCAAACAGGGCAACTGATGAGCGTTTTATCTGCTGATGTAAATCAGTTAGAGGATGTAATTAGCGATGCTTCTACTTCGATAATTAGGATCGTTGTAACATTCGGTACAGCATTTTTGATTCTAGTATTGATGAGTTGGAAGTTAGCAGCAGTTCTGTTTGCACCTCTAGTTCTAATTATTCCACTAGTCTACTTGTTCTCTACCCGTGTGCAGAGAAAGTACCGCCAACAAAGAGAGTCTACGGGGGACATCACCGCAGTTCTTGAGAACGTTATTTCTGGAATTTCTGTAGTTCAGGCTTACAATGCTCAGGAGTGGGAAGCGAACCGTGTAGACGAAGAATCAACCGCTTATCGAGATCAAGCCATAGGCGCAAGCAGAGATAGAAACCGCTTCTTACCCGGTTTGTATGGAATTGCAGGAATCGCGTTTGGTCTGTTGGTTACTGTAGGAGGTTATCTCACTAAGTCAGGAGACATAACTACAGGACAATTGGTAACTTTCCTTTTGATTTCAACTAGGATGACGATGCCTATGTTCATATTTGGAATGCTTGTAAATCAATTACAGAAAGGTGAAGCTAGTGCTAGAAGAGTATTCGCCCTGGTCGATTTAGAGCCAACGATTACCGACAAGGAAGATGCAAAGGAATTGGAGGGTGCAATCACTTCCATAGAATTTGAAAATGTTCACTTTACCTATCCGGGAACCTCTACAAAGGTTCTCGCAGGAATCTCATTCAATGTTAATGCCGGAGAATTCATTGGCGTTATGGGTCACACTGGAGCAGGTAAAACTACGATTCTGAAATTGTTGATGCGCTACTATGAGCCACAAGAAGGAAGAGTTCTAGTCAACGGCATTGATGTTCAAGATTTGACACTAGATTCAGTTCGTGCCGGAATGGGCTTCGTAAGCCAAGAGCCGTTCCTCTTCTTTGGAACATTGAAGCAGAACGTTGCCTACAACCGTGAATCGAATGATGAAGAGATAATGAAGGCTCTAGAATTAGCAGGCGCTGCAGAATTCGTCAATGATTTCGAGGATGGATTGGAAACCATGGTTGGTGACAGAGGAACCAAACTATCTGGTGGTCAAAGAGCAAGAGTCTCTCTCGCTAGGGCTTTACTGAAGAATCCTAGTTTGCTAGTTTTGGATGAGGCATCGAGTGCATTAGATGCCGAAACCGAGAAGAGAATTCAGGAGAATCTGATCGCTAGTGGAGATAATAGAACTACTATTGCGGTTGCTCACAGGTTGTCAACGATTCGTAATGCTGAAGAAATCATCTCAATGGTAGATGGTGCAATAGTTGAGAGGGGAACTCACGAGAGTTTAATCGCAAACAAAGGTGTTTATGCTAGCCAGTGGCAGATTCAGACGGGTCAACGCTGATTATCCACTATCCTCTACTCGCTTTCTGCGCTTTTCTTCAAGGTCGGGGGCAAATCGCTTGTCTCCTTGAATGATGACCATCGATACCAGTAGGAATAGCGGGAAACCTACGACTATTGCCCATACAGATAATGAGAAATTGAACAGAGCAACCTCTTCAAAAATTTCAGCGATGATGATAATCGCGATTACCAAAAGAACTCGGAAAATTGTCAACCAACTACGAATTAACATCCAAATCTCTCTGGCATCATTGGATTCATCAGGCGCATTGACTCTCTCACGAAATGTCTGCGCCATAACGGTCCCTACCTCGGGACCTGCATAAAATTAGTCAAGCGGTACGAATCCTATCGTCGATCTGTTCGCCTACTCCTGCACTACCGCCGGTTTTGCGAATCTCTTTCCACGCTTTGTTAACTCCAGCACCGTACGCCCAGTGAGCTAGGAATACGAAAAGCGGGGCCAAGAAAACAGTTCCAATATTACGATGTGGGCTTGTGCCAATCGCAGCACCAAGCCATGAAATTCCGATGTATATCCCTGCTAGGCCAGTTGGGAGGTGGAAGGCTATTCTCGAAATATCCCATTCTCCACTTAGAGTGAACCATGTGTCCGCCGCTGCGCCTCCAGTCGCAGCTCCGAAAATCGTGCTGATTGCAGCAGCGATTACAATCCATGGGAAGAATCCAATCGCAGTGTGAGACCATTCTGCAATTTCTGGCCAGCGCTTGTTTGCAACCATTCTTGTGTAGCCATAATTCCTCATCTGTTTCATGTATGGCCTAAATGGTCGTCGACGCCTGTGTGGCATTACATTTTCAGGGTCGATGAACAACTTGTGTCCTGCACGCTGAATTTTTGCATCCAGTACAACATCTTCTGCACCGATGCATCCATCCTCGAAGAAGCCAACCTCTCTCAGGTTAGCCATCCTATGAGCACAGTTTACTCCAGGATTGTGAGTGATTGGAACCAACTTCCCCTTAGGCTGTGCACCATATCTGGTGCCTGCTGTCATGAACTTTGTACAGAATGCAACATCTGCGCACTTCGCTCCGAACGGGTCTTCGTCTGGGGCGAAATTCGGTCCACCGACTGCTCCAACATTAGGGTCATCAAACCAGCGAACTAATTTTTCAACCCAGTCCAGAGGTGGAATCGTATCGTCATCGGTGAACAGAACAAGGTCATGGTCCATTTGTTCTAGAGCGTAATTACATGCGTTTGCGCGATTGCGGGACGGGTCATCAATCCAAGTAACTCCGTACTTCTCACAGACTTCCTTGGTATGGTCCTTAGACTTCGAATCGGAGATTACGATTTCAAAATCAGGGTAGGTTTGGTTTGTTAGTCTTCCCAAAACGATATCCAGTTCATCTGCATTATTGATTGTGGGAATCAATACTGCGACTTTGAATGGTTCGCCGTCCTCTTTGAGCAGTGGTGCAACATCTGCCATATATTGTCCACATATCACCCCTTCATGAAACCATCTCATACCTATGCGAACAAAAAAATTCACTCTAAAGCCGCGCGTTTTAGCAGTTTCTTGATTAGAAGGTTCATAAGCCTCCCAAGTCGCAAACATTGTGTAGGGGTGCTCTCATGTTGAACGTCACAGCCCGTCAAGAACTCATGTCGACCATTGTAGAAATACTTGGAGTCGTCGTTGAAGAGGCAAGACTAGATTTTGGAGAAGATGGATTGGCAGTCAGGGTAGTCGACCCTTCACACGTTGCTATGATCAAGATGGATGTCGATAGCGCAGCTTTCGATACTTGGGAAGTAGATGAAACAAAACTTGGTCTAGAAATGAGGAAGATGAATCAATTCATCTCTGTGGGTAGCGCAGGCGACATGGTTGAACTAACATACAACGAAGATTCTGGTCAAGCAACAATTCTAATTGGAAGAATCGAGTTGAATTTGCGCCCATTGGATAATTCTACTTTGAATCCTCCAAATGTTCCTTCACTGGATTTGCCATGTGGCGTGACCATTAGCGGTACAGAACTGTCTCAAGCACTTCGTGCATCTAGACTAGCAGGTGACCTGGTCAATCTTTCACTTTCCGAATCAACATTTACTGTTGATGTTAAGGGCCCAACTGATTCGATTAAACTCGATTTCAAGGTCGATGATTTGATGGCAATTGATTGTAAAGAGCCAGCTCGCTCTCAATACTCTCTGACCTACCTTACTCCACTAGCAAAGATTTTCCAGAAAATCGACAATGTCAATTTGAGATTCGGTGAAAACTTCCCATTGAAGTTGACTTTTGACTTTGCAGATGGCGCAGGTCACGTTGAGTACTTCTTGGCTCCAAGAGTTGAAGGCGATTATTGATCTCATTAGCAATTTAGTGCAATCGATGTTTCCATTGAAACATTTCTTCCAAGTTTTGAACATTTTCAACCTGAGTAGTGATTAAAGTTATAATCGCGCTTTACTTACTTTGTAATATGCAAAGAACCTCGTTGTTTATGTCAATAATGTTAATCTCATTGTGTTTCAGTAATTTATATGCAGTATCCGCAGAAGATTCAGAGACAGATGATTGTTGGGTGATAATTAAGGAAAACTACGAGTGGGTAACTGAGGATGAGGAAATGGCTGCGATGCACTCTATGGAATCGAACCTTTCCTATGATTCGCAGTGCAGATTGTTCGAGAGAACAGATACAACTTCTGACTCTCTTCATCACAAATTCATATCATATAATGAAGATAGCACGATTTCCAATACTTCGCTATACTGGTACGATTCTGATGGTGATGTAATCTATCTTTGGCAAGAGACATTTGCCTATCAAGGTGATTTAGTAAGCGCAAGCACTTGGACTGAATTTTCCAATAATGGTGGTAATTATTCATTGAATCAAGAACAGCATACCTTGTATAGTTACGATAGCCAAGGCAGAGAGATTCTCACAAATACCTCACATGGAGAATCATCCTATACTGTTGAATCCACCTATGATGACAGTGGAAATTTAGCTAAGGTTGATTCATCGACTAATGGTGAACTGAGTAGTTCTATTGAATATGAATACGACGCAACCAATGTTTTGACTTCTGAAACATTGACTAATATTTATGGTTCAAGTCAATTTTCAAAGACGACAAATTACTCCTATGATGACTCTGGAAAATTAGTTTCCAAAGAACAGCATGATGAACCAAATAATTGGACTATTTATTGGAATTATACCTACGATGAAAGAGGAAACAAAATCATAGAGGAGTATTCTAGAACCGGGAACTCGTGGGGGACAATTACGACTTTTACTTGGAATTATGGCAATGAAAATGCGGGCATATCGCCAGATGTAGGCTCTTCAGCAGAAGAATCCACATCGAACACATGGTTGGTTTTGTTATTGATTATCTTGATTTTAGCTACGGCATACATGGTTTTCACTCGTAGTAAAGTCGATGCTGTGAGGACTCTTACAGATATTGATACTGACAAGATTGTCGAAGAAATATTAGAGGAAGAATAGATTTCTAAAATCTAAAAAGACTCAATTTGTAACGAAGTAGAGGCAATGATTGTCCTCTAGTCCGTGAAGATCGATTTGTTCTTCGATATTCAGACCAGCATCTTCGAGTTGCTCTCGTACTTTTCTGAACACTTCCTTTTCTCCACCTTCGTTGAACCGTTCTGATGCGGCCTTCAGAGATAGCAAGCCTTTACCACCAGGCTTTAGGAATCGCTTTACGGCCTTAATGAAAATTTCAGTTTGTCCAGCCTGTGAAACATCTTGCAGTAACCAGTCCACCTTTTTGGATACAATAATCCCCCATGCTGCATGCTTTCTAGCATCGCCTAGGACAGGAACTAGACCTGGCCTTAGAGTAGATAGATGAACTAAATCTCTCAAGCAGCGAGGAGAAAGGTCGACAGCAATTATTCTACCATCCTTCTCGTTGTTAGCACCACAAACATGGTCATGCAGGTGTGAAATTGAGGTGCCGTGACCTGCTCCTAGGTACAGGCACGTATCGCCTTCTTTGGGCAGAAGTTCGTATTGGCTTTGCCTAGAACGAGAAAGTCCAGCTCCTAACTTAGAGCGAGTAGGGTCCCATCTACGATATTCTTCACCACGGAATTTACGCAGCGATTCTCCATACTGGGAATGCTTAGGTACAGCATTCAGAGTCCAAATAGAACGGCCATCAATTATGACAGCCCAGGAAAGACGGCGCTTCTTAGCCATAGTCTCACCTTTGTCGAGGCTTCGAATTTTCAGTACGGATGACTTCTACTCTAGCAGCAACAGCATCGACCGCTTCTTGGCCCCATACTTCGCCCCCATATGCATCACATCTTGCAGCAATACTTGCCTTTGCAGCAACAGTCCTAGCGATTTTACCTCTTACCCATTTAGGTGAGCGAGAAATCCATGGGTGCATGAAAATATGACCGTGTTTAGGAGATGGTGCACCGGTTTTCAAGTGATTGAAAAACGCTTTTTCAGCCCCTAGAATTTGCATTGTACCTGCTGGTAATCTTGCAAGGCGTGCTCTTCCGTGTGCTTCTACGCACAGTCTAGCCGCTAGAATCGGGCCCAATAGAGCAGATAGTGAAGGGAGGTGTAAGGATGCTAATTCTCGTACGACATTTTCCATCCTGTCTAGACGTCCTTTGATTTCTTTAACGCTTACAGCCCATTCTTTCAGACTATCCCACTCAGCATCAGTTGGCCCTTCAGGCGGCATACCAATTCCAAGTGTTGCTGCCAAATCCTCGAGATTTTCGGCTTCTACAACCTTCTTTGCCAAAGCATTTCTATCTCGCTCAAATCGAGCTTCAGGCAAGAATAGTCCAACCCATTCTACAAGTCGCCCTTCAATAGTGATGTAAGAAGCACGCAATTCGTCTGATGCTTTCAGAATGTGTTCTAGGCGACGGTCGGGATCGCCTGCTGCAGCATCAACACCTCGCTTAGACAACAAGATGGCCGCTTTGTCAAGACTCTCTAACGCTTCCTTAGTCGGCAATGGCCAATCTGCGTCTGGTAATTCTTCATCACCATGAATAAGGGGCTTAGCATCAGGAAATCTCTCCAATAATCTTTCAGCTTCAGGTGTAAGTGCTTCATGAGCAATGATGTCCATCCTCGAACATACCGCATTTGTGTCGCGCCAACCGTCCCATTCTTCGGAATCCAGAATGTTGCAATTTGAGTCGGCTACTGCGGCCGCTCTCCAGTCATACCATAGCCACATATGGTACTCCAGAAGCACCCACTTGATGAATGAATTGCTAAAATTAAATTACAAATGTTGATATAATTAGTCTATTAACATCTACTATGTTCTGCCCAAAATGTGGTACATTGTCATTCCCTACACCTGATGGGATAATCAATTGTCCGAATTACAAGTGTGGATATGTTGGTCCAGCAAATCTCAAAGTAAAGGGTTCGGATGGGAAAGAGGTTGATTTGTCAAAGGCTACCTCTTCCACCAAGGCAGAGACTCGTGTTTACGAAGTAATCAAGGATTCAGATGAGATGAAAGGTGTGCTTACTGTTGGCGATTATATGTGTCCCAAATGTGATGCTGTCGAAGTTTTCTCATATTTGGAGCAAACACGTTCATCCGATGAACCAGAAACAAGAATGTTGACCTGCAAAACATGCGGTCATGGCTGGCGAGAATACTGAGTGATGGTATATGCAAATCCGAGTTTTTCTCGCTTGTTTATTGCTGCTGGTCCCAGGTTGTTTTTCTGAAGAAGCAGGTCCTGAGTTTAACGGTAAGGACTTAGGAAAAATGGATACATACAAATTCAAATTGAGTGATCAGAATCAATCTGATTTCTCATTGATAGATGAAGAGGGCAAGGTCGTAGTCTTAGCATTCGTTTACACAAGGTGTGATGATGTTTGCCTTTTGATTGCAAATAATCTGAAGGTTGTAAAATCACAACTTACAGAAGAAGAACTGGATAAGGTTTCATTTGTTTCAGTTACAATTGATTGGAGACATGATTCCCCTGAGGTACTCGGGAATTGGTCTGAAGAAAAAGGATTAGACTGGCCCCATTTAACAGATTGGAATTCTGATGAAATCCATAATACATACGAACAATATGATGTTGTGCCATATGATGACGAAACATACCAAGACATTCATTTGCAGCCTGTATACATCCTCGACACCAATTTGGACGGCAGAGTCGTCTGGTCTGAATATGATTGGCCAATCGATTTATTTGTTGAAGACCTCCGAACAGTAATCGATTTGGAGTGAATTCGATGTCAATTTCTCAATGGCTGATGCTGCTGGCATGTTTGTTATTTATCATCGGTGGCGTTTTCACATTCATCGAGAGTAGGAATTGGCGTGTATCAGCAGCAATGATTCTTCTCGGTATTGCTAATGCTCTACTACTTTGGGAGGCTTCGTCTTGAGGTTGCAAGCCATTTTTTTGACATTGCTATTATTACTCCCTGGTTGTTTTTCTGAAGATGAAGAACCGATTGACTTCCATGGTCGCAACCTTGAAGGAAGTGCTACCTACAAATTTACCTTAGAAGATGCCCAAGGTCCATTATGGAGTCTAGAAGAACAGAAAGGCAAAGTCGTAATTTTAGTTTTCATGTTTACACGCTGTGACAATACTTGTCCAGTTACTAGCCAGAATGTGAAAATGGTACAGGATACTTTGACCGAAGAGGAATTAGAGAAAATCAGTATAGTTTCAGTTACCGTTGATTGGCGACATGACTCTCCTTCCGAATTAAGAAATTGGACTGCAGATAGAGGATATGACTGGCCTCATTTGACGGGTGCAAAGGAATCATTGGATCCGGTTTACGAGAATTATGGTGTCTTCCCTTACGAAGAAAGTGATGATTCTGATGAAGGTTACACAGTTGCTCATCCTTCTCCAACCTACATACTAGATACCGATTTGAAAGGTAGAGTAGTTTGGTCAGATTACGACTTCCCAATCGATTTATTCCTTGAAGATGTTAGAACAGTGTTAGAGAATTACTGATTATTTCTGACACGATGCACACCAGAATGTAGAGCGGCCACCTTGGACTAGCCTCTGGATTATGCCCCCGCATTCACAATCTCCTCCTTCCTTGTCATATACCTTGAATTGGTGAGGGAAATATCCCAGTGTGCCATCTACTCCTGCGAAATCTCTCAGTGTTGAACCACCTGCTTGAATAGCTTCAGCAAGGATGATTTTGATTTCATTAACAAGTACTTCACATTCCTTTAGTGTGACTTTATTTGAGATTCTTGTAGGAGATATTTTGCTACGGTTCAATGCTTCACACGCGTAGATGTTTCCTACCCCAACTACGACCTTTTGGTCAAGAATACAAATTTTGATTGCGCTTTTTCGTTTCTGCAATTTCTGATATAGGTCTGCAGCAGTCCATTCTTCCAGT
>CEQU01255438.1_pt1 | contig 10305 bp, 9 predicted proteins | sample 531031 | NCBI WGS metagenome assembly CEQU01 (sample SAMEA2621216, study PRJEB7988) | marine metagenome | isolation source: saline water (ENVO:00002010), including
CCGTCGATGCTAATCCGTTCGATCCCATGCAGTTGGATGCCGCAGACATCGCGCCTTTGGTTGACCAACTCAAAGCGGGCCTTAAGGCTCGCAAACCGTCGGAGCATCTTTTTATCGAACGAGTTGGTAAAATGGTAGAGGAGCGCGTCCTTCCGGTTTCAATGGTTTTGGGGATTTTCTCCTATGCTCGCAAGAAACACTCGCGCTACCCTTTCCCCTACTTTCAGCAGGCGTTAAGAATAAGAGCAGAGAAGGAATTTGGAGTTAAGCTCTAAGCGGACTCTGGGCTAGTTACTGGTTATACAGACGGCATGCCTCAGCTTGGAGTGTTGATGGAATGCGGAGTAAACCATGAAGACGCTTATTAAAAATGCACAGGTCGTGCTCCCGAAGGAAATCGCGCAGGTTTCGATTCTTATTGAGGACGATAAGATTGTAGCGGTCGACCCTTCTGTCGCAACGCAAAAAGATGAAGAAGTGGATGCCGAAGGCCTGCATTTAATTCCTGGCGTGATCGATGATCAGGTTCACTTCCGTGAACCAGGCTTAACTCACAAAGAAGATTTGCTCCACGCGAGTCGCGCTTGTGCCGCGGGCGGAGTGACGACTTTTTTGGAAATGCCAAACACGATTCCCAATGCCATTACTCAGGAACTGCTGGAAGAAAAACTTGCCCTAGGTGCCGCCTCGAGCATGGTCAATTATGGTTTTTATATCGGAGCGACGCCTGATAATGCAGAAGAATTGAGTCGAGCTCATCGTACACCGGGCATTAAAATCTTCATTGGGTCAAGTACTGGTAATTTGTTGGTGGATGAGCAAGAAGCTTTGGAACGGCTCTTCGCTTTAACCACCCTTCCGATTACCGCACACTGTGAAGACGAAACGACAGTGCGTGCTAACAAAGAGAAGTATGCGGGGACCGCAGACGTCCATGACCATTCCCGCATTCGTGATGTGGAAGCCGCTGTGATTGCGACACGTCGAGCAATTGATCTGGCACAACGTCACAATCATCGTTTTCATGTCTTACATGTTTCTACGGGAGCCGAGGCAGATTTCCTTGATGACTTTGGAGGTCTGATTACTGCCGAGGCCTGCCCCCACCACCTCTTCTTCAATGTGGATGATTATGACCGGCTGGGCTCACTGATCCAGATGAATCCGTCGATTAAGACAGCAAAAGATAACAAGAAAATCTGGGAGGCGCTGCACGCCGGTCGCATTCAGGTGATTGCGACGGATCATGCACCTCATACACTCGAGGAAAAAGCACAAAGCTACCCAGCTTCGCCGTCCGGCCTGCCTGCAGTGGAGAATTCGCTGGCGCTGATGCTCAATGAAGTTAATCAGGGCCACTGTACATTACAGCAGGTGGTTTCGTGGATGAGTGATGCGCCGGCGCGGGTTTGGGACATTGTCAATAAAGGTCGGATTGAAGAAGGTTATGATGCGGATTTGGCTTTAGTGGATATGAATCTGCGGAAGCAAATCCGAAACGAAGACCAGCATACTAAGTGCAAATGGTCCCCGTGGAACGGAGTGACACTGCAGGGCTGGGCCGTCCGAACTTATGTCATGGGCACGGAAGTATACCGAGAGGGCCAGTTGAAACTAGACCATCGGGGGCAGGAAGCACAGTACGACCATGCCCGCGGAGGTTTTTGGGCCACTCAGGATTAGCGGGAAGAGGAGGGACTTGAAGCAGGTCTCACTAGCCTCCCCAACGCTCTTCCTTCCAGGGATCTCCGTGGTTGTGATAACCACCACGTTCCCAATAGCCAGGCTGGTCCTCCGCCACAAGCTCGATACCACAGATCCACTTTGCACTTTTCCAGGCGTATAGCTGGGGTACCATTGCCCGAACCGGGCCGCCATGGTCAGCATTAATTGGTTGTCCATCATGCAGATCAGCCAGTAATACATCGGCCTGAAGGAAGTCCGCTAGGGGCAAATTGGTGGTCCAACCGTTATCGTAGCCGTGCAGAATGACATACTTTGCAGTGTTTTGAACACCTGCACGTTCCAATAAATGGTTGCTCGAAACACCTTCCCATAGGTTGCCTAGGCGCGACCATTGCGTTACACAATGAAAGTCGGCAAAAACCTTCACTCGAGGTTCTGCCTGAAACGCTTTCATAGAAAGCGAAAGCGGGTTATCTACCAAGCCGAAGACTTTTAATTCCCAGTTGTCAGGGACTTGCGGTGTGCCAGTGGCATCGAGCACCGGCCATTTACGAGTTCGCGACTGATTGGGAGGAATTCGATTTTCTCGCAAGGTATCCGGACTGATGATGACATCATCAGCAAGCTCTCCTCCGTCAGGTGCATTACCGTGCTGATATTTGTCGTCGTTAGAGGGTGAATAAGGATCCACGTGCTAATAGCTCGCTTAAAAGTTATTTCTGGGTCACATCATCGAGGGTCATGAGTTTGCTTTCTGTGAGATAACGAATCAGGTTATCCAACAAGTCTCCCATCAAAATCAATTTGCCCGTCTCGACGTGTTCAACAATATAGGTGGTTGGAGCGAAGATCAACGTTGTGGTCCCACTTGCATCGATGAATCGTAACGCAAACGTCCATTCGGGCACTAGTTCCGGGACGCTCTGGTTCCACTGATAAGTGTGATCCTGAATAAACATGTGTCTCAAATGGACCAGTCCGGGTCTGTTGGTAATATTCTGGCTTGATAGCACGGCACGCGGACCAACCGACGAGTCTATTTTCTCTCGGCCCGATTCTTGCTGAGCCCCTTTGTCCAGGAGCAATAATTCGATGGAGTCGGCGTGGCGCATGCGAGTGGCAGTTTCGATACCAAAGAATTCAATGACCTGATTGCCAGTGTGAATGTTATGCCACCACGCGTAGGCACTCATTGCTATCGCCATACCAAAAATACTGATGATGACCAGCTTGCCCTGAATATCCGGCTTCATGGAGATTCTTTCTACTTACCCAGCTTGGTGTGAACAAAAGCATACGCCACCCCAGCAATCAGCCCGGCCAGATGAGCGAGGTGACTTATGCTATTGATAAAGCCCGCCTCCTGAGAGGCGCTTCCAGCGGCAATACCCATCAACATCCAGCCCACCGAAAATATCAGCACAAATGGTGTGACGAGCACGCCCACCGATGGCTTCATCTTCATTTTGCACCAGCCAAATCCGACAATCCCGTAGACAACACCTGACATCCCCACGACAGGACCTCCGCCAAGTCCGCGAATGCCAAGCAGACCAGTATTTGGCGTTAACAATGGCACTAGAATGCTCACTATCCCGGAAACTAAAAAGAGCCCAAGATATGCCTTCAGGCCGAATTGGACTTCCAGCCGCGTCCCGAGCCAATACATCCAGTACATATTGAAGAAAATATGGAGGAAGTCGAACAAGAATTCCTGACCCGTTCCATGAACAAAGACAGGTGTGATCAATCGCCAGAATTGACCCTTGCCAATATGTTGGAAATTACGCTCTACGTCAGAATATTCGACCAGTTCCCCATCGACCAGTTTACCTGGTCTTGTATTGGACCAATTGGTGACCAGAGCGTTGCGAACAAAGTTACCGCCTCCGTTCGGGTCATTCGTCTTATCGAGTACGAGGCTTGCCCCAAAAACGACGGCACAAAGCATGATGATTTTACGAGTAAATGTATTTTTCCGCCGCATGGCCATGGCCATACTTTGGGGATCACGGAATTGAGTCCGGACCTGGATCGTTTTGGCACGTTTTATGCGATCGGCTTTTTCCTGCCGAAGCTGTTCATGGATTTTCTTCGCCTGAGTAAAGGCGTTCTCAAATTCGTCAGCATGTGGGTTGTATTGAAAACGATCAAGGAGCTCATCAGCCGTCTTTAAAGCGTCCTCATCAATAATCCAAAGATCCCAGCCATTTTCCTTGTTGCGTAGTACTTCAGCTTCGATTTTGTTGACTGTCAGGACAGCAGTAAACCGGCTGGCTAAGGCTTCCTCTGCAAAGGTGTGTAGCTTTCTCATCGATTTATAAACCTACGACTTCTTAACTAAATGCTGCCAAAGCAAGTGCTTCGTCAACATTGTCGACCAATTCGACATGCCCAATTCGACTAGGAAGGATAAACCGTATTTTACCATGCTCTGCCTTTTTGTCCCGTTTCATTGCTTCGACCATCGGCTCCCGTTCAAGGTCCTGTGGCAGGGTGGTAGGCAGATGGAACTGTACAAGCAAGTCGTGTTGGCGGGCTGTGTCTTCAGAAGTAATCCGCCCTAACGCTTCAGCAAGGCGAGAAGCACAGAGCATTCCGATCGCAACCGCCTCACCGTGCATAAAAGTTCCATAGCCAGCACATGCTTCAATGGCATGACAGAAGGTGTGCCCATAGTTCAGAATCGCACGGAGCCCTGTCGTTTCACGCTCGTCATTTTCGACAACGTATGCTTTTAATTCGCAGCAGCGAGCGATAACATCCCGCATAAATTCAGCATCGCGCTCTAGAATCAACCCAACATTGTTTTCCAACCGGTTGAAGAAATCTTCGTCCTGAATCACGCCATATTTGACAACTTCAGCCAACCCGGCATAGTAGTCACGAGCTGGAAGGCTCTGGAGGACGTCAACGTCTATCAGGACAGCCTGAGGTTGCCAGAAGGCGCCGACCATGTTTTTAGCACCGGGCAGATTGATACCAACTTTTCCGCCAACACTGCTGTCAACGGTGGCTAGCAAGGTGGTCGGAATCTGTACAAAGCGAACACCTCGTCCGTAACTCGCAGCAACGAATCCGGCTAGATCCCCGACGACACCACCTCCCAGAGCAACCACGACGGTTTTACGATCCGCACCAAGTGAAAGCATTTGCCGCCAGAGTTCTTCTAGAATGCCCACCGACTTACTCGATTCGCCAGCGGGCACAGTCATGATATCGACTTGAAGATTGTGCGAAGTAAGAGACTTAAGAACGGTTTCTCCGTAAAGCTCCCGAACATTTGAGTCAGTGATGATCACGGCATGGGACACGTTTCCGAGTCCATGGACTAATTCGCCAATGGCCGAAAGGTTGTCCGAACCAATGTGGATATCGTAACTGCGTTCAGCCAGTCCAACATGGACGGTGGTGGATTCAACAGTCAAAGTAGCCTCTGCCTTCGTTAGAAAAGTGAGCTTAACCCACCCGCTGAATGTCTTCAGCGGAAGCCGTAATTTTACGGCAAAACCCGGTATGAGTTCGTACATACTCGATAGCCATGCACTGATCCGCACTGTCGTGCAGCGCTCGATGAATTATCGCTTTATCAGCAACGTCCACATCGTCAGGCCATACGGTATCTTCTTCCATGACTAAGGCCTCACGGTAAACATCGAATTTGTCAGCCACGATAGTAAATCTCCTAATGGAAGCGTAAACAGCAATAAAATAGGTTTGTTACTCTCTTTAAATATAACCCTGCAGGGCCCGATTGTGAATGAGCGCAAATCAGGCAGCTTCCATAAATGAAGGGGTTAGCCCTGTAGATGGGCTGCCACTTCAACGAAGCTACAGGTTGCGCGGATTATGACGGTTGCATCGGATAGTTCTGATCTGCACATTGTGTGATACATGTAATTCAGGCCGTAACGATTGTAACGAGGGCATTTAGTGAACCTCGATTTTGTTGGCGGTTTCAGCCAATCGAGACGGTTTCTTAACGCCGATTTCATACTTCAGCAAACAAAGCCAACTCCCCCTACCAGACGCATCATCGCTTTTTTGTTAGCCAGGACTTTTTACAGTCCTGGCGATTTTTCTTTATATTTGGATCGTCAAACAAAATGCGGCAATTTCCCAAAGCGTTATTCTTGCTGTTCGCAGTAATGGCTGCACCGCTCGCTGGTGAAACCATTTCAGAGCACGAGCCGACGCTTTTCGATCCCTATCGTGAACCGGCCCAGCCGCTCTCTTTGGCACCACACTGGATAGCACGAACACGACAGTCCAGTAACTTTGCATCGCTGGAGAATTCTAATGCCGGGCGGGTCTATCAATCACCAGCTCAGCTCTCTCCTTCAGAAACCACCGCACCACCACGTTCTATGGCGCCTTTACCAAGTCCAATTTATAACGGAATAGCGGGTCCGCGTTGGCAGTGGACAGGGAATCGCCAATATCAACAACGATTAAACACGAGCCAGAATGAAGCTCGTTTCTATCAAAACAAAAACCAGAAACAACAAGCAGTTCGTCCCAAGCTAGATTTCTATGTCCGCGGACTCGTCATGAATAAAGACAACAATCCCATTCAGCCGCTTGCTCAGGGATCAGGCGGCCAACGGATAACCACTCAGGATGCCGATTTAGATACCGCAGGTGGTTTTGAAGCAACGCTTCGTAAGGCACTACCGGATCAAACCCGTGGTGAACTTGTGTACTGGGGATTATTTACATCCGGCGATTCCACCACCATGGAAGATGTGTCATCCGGTATTCAGACGACGCTTGATATTTCCCGGCTGAACTATGGAAGCAACGGCGATCCTCTCGCGAATCAACTTCAGGTCAGTCAGGTTTCACTGCAACGAGACTTCCAATACCACAACTTGGAATTGAACTGGGGTGGAACTGCCAGAGGCGAACAAGTGACGCTGGAATACTTGGCAGGCTTGCGCTACTTCAAAGCAAGTGAAGACCTGGCAATGCAAATGGATGACTTCTCATTTGTCGGTCAGGACGATAACCACCTACTAGGACTGCAGGCTGGAGCACTTTTAAACTGGCGGCCTCAACAACAGCTTGAGATTCATGCTGGAGTAAAGTTTGGAGTTTTTGTTAATTCGATTGACCATCAAATGCGTTTTCAGGGAACGAATGGATTTGTGTATTCAGGTTCAGATGCCTCAACGCAACAGCTGAATCATGCGTTGGATACTAGTGATGTCGCCACGTTAGGCCAACTCGATGTTGGGTTTACCTATCATTGGTCTGATCGTTTCCGTCTAATATCGGGCTACCGCATGGTTGGAGTTACTGGTCTATCGCTGACGACCAATCAACTTTCACAAGATCTTGCTGATCTCGCAGAGAGTCCCTCTGTTCACACCAATGGCAGTATCCTGCTGCATGGTACCTACGTTGGCATGGAATATGACTTTTAAGCCCGGCCGATTTGATTAACCCGTCTCAGGCATAAAGGTTGGAATGTTCACACCTTCAAACGGATGGTAATCCCCGTATACCTGGCAGAAATGCATTTCGCAGTTGCGTGCTCCCCAGTCATAAGCCGTTCTTACTAATCTTTCAGACTCGACGGGGAGTAAAAACACGGGTGTTCGTCCGGCATGCTGGTTAAGTTGGTGAGCTAATAAAGCGATGGCAACATCATCATTAATAGCTACACCCGGACCCACCAGATTTGTAGCAGGATGTGCACAGGAACCTAGAAACCCGATGATTTTACTTGTTTGCGGGCACACATAAACCGAGATGCTCCAAAGCCCATCCTGATTGTCGATTAAGAATTGGTAATCTTTATCGCGAGTGATTTTGGCGATCTGATACTCAAGCTGCGACATTTGAGCGATGTCATTATTAGTTGCCGCACGAACATATTTCAGCCCCTCTGGCCGCTGAGTCAAGCCATCTTTGGGGATTTCAAGAAACATGTCCTGATAGGCATGGCGTGGGACAAAGCCAGCTTTATTGTAGAGGGAGAACGAGTCTACATTGATCGCACTTTGGGTTAGACGCAGTGGTTTGTTTTGTCCCTCTGAATAATCAATGATGTGCTGGAGCAGTGCCTTGCCCGCACCGCTACCAAAGTGGTTGGGGTGTGCGGTCATAATTCCCAGCGACACATGATGCTCCCGAGGGTGATAAAAGCAAGAGGCCATCAATTTGCCTGTTTCATCATGCTCTACTACGATTCCGCAGCCGGGGTCAAGCGTTTCGTAGACATCAAAAAACACATTACAACTGGATGGGCCGTCCGTGAAGATCGGGGGACATCCATGCGTTTGATACCAATGGTTAATCGAAATATAAATGAGTTCAGAAACTTCGTGGCGGTCAGCGACTGTCATTTTTCGAACAGTGAACGGCATCGCGAGTCCCTTTGGCAAGATCTTAGAATGGAGCGACGTCGTCTTCGGGATCGATTTCGGGACCGGTTTCCTCGTTCGCTTTGGTTGCGTTGACGGCCACAACAGCTTGTTCGCTTGGCAGCTCGATCATTTGGATCAAAGCATACAAATGACCAGTAACCTGTGCGGCTTCCACTTCTTGCCAGCCAGTGGCTTTATGACGCAAGATAGCAAGCTTAAATTCATCCAACGTGTTCTGAAGATCGGATGGTAGTTCTTTAAGGTTTTCAAAAGGACGAATGCCTTCACCAGCAGCCGTAAGAATGGAAGTATCCATTTCACGCGGAGCAGCTTCGATGGTGTTGTTGGCTGGAATTCCATAAGAGTCACCGTCACCAAAGTCGGGGCCAGAGGCATAATTAGGTCCGGCATTCGCTTCGTCATATTCCCCACGAATTGTGCCGTCGCCAGGGGCATAGTCATTTTTAATTGGCGGCTCTTCCAAAGAAAGTGTGGCGATATCTTCATCTAGCTCAGCGTAGATGACATCCTTGTCATCTGGCTTTTCGCTAGGTGCTCCCCCCATCGCTTCCCAGCGCTGTTCCCGCATGGAAGAGACAGACCATTTATTTTGCAGAGCACCCTCTAACCACATCTCAGCATCCGACCAGTCAATGGCGGCCTGAAAATGGGTCCAAGACAAATGATCAAACTCCTGGTAGCTATCGCCAAAGCGTTGAAACACCCGGCGTAAACGACCGACGTGCTGACCACTGACAGTGCCATTGAAGTGCTTTGCCCAGGCTTCGTCCGAGTATTCCTGTAGCGGAGCACCAGCGTCAATCAGCGCTGCACGCCATTGATGAATGATCTCACCCTTTTGCCAGTTGGTCTGGCTTACTAGCGTTTCCCATTGGTTAATAAAAGGTTCTGAAGTCAAGTGAACAAGTTCGGGATCGAACTCATCTTCCACTTGTAGCACGGCAGTGTCGATAGAGGACACTTCTTCAACAGATGCCTCAAGAACCTCTTCCGAGTCTAAAGCTTCGCGGGCGCTGTCGGCATCGTTTGATTCTGCCGGAAAAGAAGAATCAGATTTCAATTCCGAAGTCTCAGGCTCCTCGCTCTGAAAATCAGGATGTCCGAGGTCAGCGGCGTCACTATTTAACTCGTTCTGGTCGCCATTATTAAACAAATCGCCTTGCATCATGCGTTTATCTTCCTGAATCGCTAATGTTTAATGGGGTGATTTTTCGTCTTAAGAAGAGATAAGATTAGCATTTGAAAAAGAAAGTAAAAGCAGTTCTCAAAAAGGAGTTGTTTAACGCTATAAAAATAGCGTTAAACAAGATATTGCATCGGGCGACTTCGTTGGGGAAAACCTGTCGACAATCGAGAACTGGTCGTGAAGAGGAGGACAACGTCTGAGAAGTTACTTGGGATCGGATTCCAGATCTGGCTTTACGGTGATTAAAAATAACACTTGCAGCTTACCACTTTGTTTATTTTTAACTTGGTCCTTGTAGTGATCTCTTGTTTTTTTATTTGTCACAGCATCTGCATTTTCTGAGCTAGGCAAATATTTTGCATTTTGAAGTTCTGCCATCAGGCTGACAAGTTCTTCTGGAGTACATTCCATAGCATATGCGAGGTCTACTAAGCCTTCATCGAAATCCAGCATCAATTCTTTAGGCTGATTCACCTCGTTCACTGCATTGGACTTTCGTGCTTGAGCAAGCTCCGGTACACCACCGTTTGCCACCGAACTTTTTTTGGAGGTCGGCTCGATCGTAGCCAATAACCGCACTAGTTGTTTTTGTTCGACAGTGATTCGAATGGTTTGGTCGGCTTTGTTCTGAAGCGGAGCGGAAAAAACCTTTACTCCTGCGTTTGCATTATCATTTTTAGGCGGACCAGAGACCGCGCTTGATATTGCATCCTCCATTTCAGCAGCCTCTTGTATTGCCAAGCCACCCATTGCGCCATCTTCTTCTAGTTCCATTGTCATCTGACGGCTAACAAGAGGGTTCTTCAGAGGGGCATTCATTTCTGCTGGCGGTGATGACACACTATCGCTCATCGCCAGCGGCTCAGTATCGCTGGGCTGATTTATCAAGGTGACGGCCAGCAGCAAACAGGCGGCGATTCCGACACCGGCCGATAACCAACGTTTTTTATTCGAGGGGCTAGACCCGCGGTTGGTAGATATTTTTGGCGTGAGCTGGACAGTTGGCTGGTTGGCGGCTTTGCGAATAACTTGTTGGATGTC
>CEQU01015675.1_pt1 | contig 10296 bp, 8 predicted proteins | sample 531031 | NCBI WGS metagenome assembly CEQU01 (sample SAMEA2621216, study PRJEB7988) | marine metagenome | isolation source: saline water (ENVO:00002010), including
GTGACCGTGAACCACTCTGGACTCCCCGCAGCCCTTATCAGTGAACAACGTCATCGTCCCTGGCAGAACAAACCAGACCGTCAATGACGGCACATCCATGTGCCGCATCGACTGAATCCTCATCCATGATGATTCTTCTGGTTTGTTATGTATGCCAGTGACGATAACAACACTGAAGAAGGGCACAAGGTTTGTTCTTTCTTCGATTTAAATAAGCTCACTTTAAGGGGGGAGGTAAAGTTTTATTCTTTATTGGTGAATTTTTGAAGGTTTGTCTTTGATAAGAAAAGCCTTAAGTCTGGTGAGTTTGCCTGGGAGAATTGATTGGTCTTTAGCAGATAAAAAAACTCAGGAGATTGCAGAGATCTGCAATTCCTGAGAAGTGGCACTACGGGAGTGTCCAGGGATACAAATGCGGTAAGCCTTTAGTGGAGCAATGAGTCTGACGTAAACAGGTAACGAATCCCGTTAAAAATCCCCAGCGCAACGATATAGGCCAGCACCGGACCCAATAAAAGCCAAATTAAAAAACTGTAAGTAATCATAATCTTGAACCTCGCTGTTCGTTACGGGCACACCAGTAAGTGATTCACACTTACTGCCCTGTACCCAATCAGAGCCTCATCATGCTCGCCGAGCAGGCTGTCTGTTAATCTAAGTCGCAGAATAGTTAGCGATAGTTGTGCCAGTCAGGTGATTAATTTATAAAGATCTGATTTTTATAGTTTTATTGTGTTTTTGCGAAGGCGGGTAAAATTGAGCGTGTGGTTTTTTTTGCTAATTAATAACTGAATTGCCAGTAAAGTAGCGCAAATGGCTAACGCTACTTTACTGTGATGCGGAGCCTTTTTACTGACGGACTTTATTAAAAATAGCCAGGGCGAAAGCGATGATCGTCCCTGCGATTAATCCGGCGATACCATCGGCAGCAATACTCAGAATTAAGGCTATCTGTGGTATCAGCTGGGTTACCGATTCAGCGAGATGATGTAAGAACGGGATACTGTGAGTCAGAATGCCGCCGCCTACCAAAAACATTGCGATGGTGCCAACGAATGACAGGACTTTCATCAGAATCGGTGCTGCTGTCAGTAAAAAACGCCCGCCTATGCGCTGCGCACTGTTGTAGCTACCCGTTAGTGACTTACGTAGCAGGTATAAACCGAGGTCATCCATTTTTACAATGCCGGCCACCAGACCGTAAACCCCAATGGTAAAGGCAATACTTAGTCCGCTGAGGACCAGAATTTGCGTGGTAAGGTCGGCACCTTGCAGGCTGCCGAGGGTGATCACTACAATCTCTGCAGACAAAATAAAGTCGGTGCGTATCGCCCCTTTAATTTTATCTTTCTCCATTTGCACCAGGTCAATGGAAGCGTCGGCCAGATTATTAAGACGCTCATCGGCTTCTTCGGCGCTGTCTGCATGGGGCAGGAAACGATGGAGCACCTTTTCAGCTCCCTCAAAACATAAATAGAGCCCGCCAAGTACCAGCAGTACGGTGATTAGTACCGGTACAAAAGCACTGATCAACAAAGCCGCAGGCACCAGTATTAGTTTATTGATGAACGAGCCCTTAGCCACTGCCCACACCACGGGTATCTCGCGGTCGGGTTTCACGCCCTGTACCTGATTGGCATTCAGCGCTAAATCATCACCCAGCACACCGGCAGTTTTCTTGGCTGCCATTTTCGACATCATGGCGACATCGTCTAGCAGGGTGGCTATATCATCAATGAGTGCAAGTAGGTTGGCTCCGGCCACGGGCAGTCCCTTATTGTTCTGGTTGTTTATGTTGTCGTTTGTCGATGAATTGCTGGAATTCGTTGCGACTGTTGCACTTTACATTGCCTCCAAACAGTCGCGCAACTGTTGCCACAGTACTATTCACTCCCTTTTCGCAATTCACGGCATATTCTCCAATAGTTTGCTCGGCTGGTTGGTACTCACCAATGCGTAAATCTGGTGATTTCTGCTCCAGACGGCGCTGACGCGTGACTTGTTCGGCGAGTTCATGCTGTTTTTGTGACTGCAGTCCTGCAATCCCCCGACTTATGGCGTTAGATAGACGCCGTGAAGGTGGTGCGGGGCTGTCCTCTGCCTGAGTAAGTATTTCACCTGAAGACGGTGCAGAGGCTTCGGTACTGGCATCGGAAATTTCTTCGGCTTGCGCTGGCGGTGTCGCAGGTTCGGTTTGTGATGGTTCGTTTACGGGCTGAGACTCGACTATCTCTGGCTGTTCAGGGGGTACATCGGTTACCGCGGGCTCGGGCGATTCTGCCGGCGCGGGCTGGATTGGTGCAGGCACAACAGGCGTGTACAGAACTGCTTTCACCGGACTGGATTTCACCGGCTTTGTGACAGGCGGCGGAAACGATAACGTGGCGAGTACTGCAATATGAACCAGCACCGAGCCGACAATCAGCCACACCAGCCTGCCAGCCTTTTTCGGGGCTGGTTCAGCAGGTTGAAAACGCGTGGGCCCGGTAAAGGCTAAGTCCATTTTTTCCATGCCAGATAGACCGGCTGTTTTACGCTAAGTTCCCTGCGATAAACGACATTACTGACAGGATGAAATGTTATGGCACCAAAATGGTGCAAACCGGGTCTCATGCATTTAAATGGTGCGTAAAATTGTAAGAAAATATAACAATTTTTAATTTAGTTATTGATTTGTATGGATTTTAATTTATGGCATAGGACTTGTTCTAGTCAATCTCGCACAACATGAACACTGGTAGCAAACCACTATTATTTTGGGAGCAACACATGAAACTAGTCACAGCAATCATCAAGCCATTTAAGCTGGATGATGTTCGTGAAGCCATTTCAGAAATCGGTATTGACGGTCTGACCGTAACCGAAGTGAAAGGTTTCGGACGTCAAAAAGGACATACAGAATTATACCGCGGAGCCGAGTATCAGGTCGACTTCCTGCCGAAAGTCAAACTGGAAATTGCAGTTCAGGATGATCAGGTGGAACGTTTGGTTGAAGCCATCACAGGTGCTGCGAAAACCGGCAAAATTGGTGACGGCAAGGTCTTCGTTTACGACCTTGAAGGCGCTGTCCGGATTCGTACTGGCGAAACAGATACCGACGCACTGTAAGAGCAGTCGACGAGAAATTTGCGGAGATAAGCATAATGGAAACAACTTTTGAATTAGGGTACGCGTTAGATACCTTTTACTTTTTGATCTGTGGCGCACTGGTAATGTGGATGGCTGCAGGTTTTGCCATGCTGGAAGCTGGCCTTGTACGTGCTAAAAACACAACTGAAATCTTAACTAAAAACATCGCACTGTTTGCGATTGCTTGTACTATGTACATGATTTGCGGTTACGGCATCATGTACGGCGGTGGTGACTGGGTACCTTTCCTGGGCGGCATCGTAGGCGACGGCGCAACTGGCGTTGCTGATGAACCAGCAACCTATGCACCATCAGCTGACTTCTTCTTCCAGGTAGTATTCGTTGCCACTGCAATGTCTATCGTATCTGGTGCGGTAGCTGAGCGTATGAAACTGTGGGCGTTCCTTGCCTTTTCGGTAGTGATGACTGGTTTCATCTACCCAATGGAAGGTGCCTGGACCTGGGGTGGCGCGTCTGTATTCGGCATGTACACACTGGGCGACCTTGGTTTCTCTGACTTCGCTGGTTCTGGTATCGTTCACATGGCTGGTGCAGCGGCTGCATTAGCGGGTGTACTGGTACTGGGTGCCCGTAAAGGTAAATACACTGCAGATGGCAAAGTTAACGCTATCCCTGGTGCAAACCTGCCTCTGGCAACTTTAGGTACATTCATCCTGTGGATGGGTTGGTTCGGTTTCAACGGTGGTTCAGTACTGGCTACTGCTACTGTAGAAAGCGCAAACGCGGTTGCTGTAGTATTCATGAACACTAACGCTGCTGCAGCGGGTGGTACTATTGCTGCTCTGATTGTTGCTCGTATCATGTTTGGTAAAGCTGACCTGACAATGGCACTTAACGGTGCACTGGCTGGTCTGGTTGCTATTACTGCTGAACCTTCTACTCCTACGCCACTGACTGCGACTCTGTTCGGTGCCCTGGGCGGTATCCTGGTTGTATTCAGCATCGTTACTCTGGACAAACTGAAAATCGATGATCCGGTAGGTGCGATTTCTGTTCACGGTGTTGTTGGTCTGTTAGGTCTGTTACTGGTTCCTGTTACTGGTGGCGCGACTTTCTCTGGTCAAATCATCGGTGCTCTGACTATCTTCGTATGGGTATTCGTAACCAGCTTAGTGGTTTGGTTAATCATCAAAGCAGTTATCGGTGTACGCGTTAGCGAAGAAGAAGAATTTGAAGGTGTTGATATCAGTGAATGTGGTCTGGAAGCTTATCCTGACTTCACTGGTGGCCGTTCATAATCTTCGGACACATTATTGATTAGGCACTTAAGTTAATAATAATAAGCCCAAATCACTTCGACTCAGACCCCGCTTATGCGGGGTTTTTTCTTGTTTTTACTGAGGCTCTATCTCATTACGTATGCTTCAAAAGCTTCTGGCGTCAGCGGGCGGCTAAAGTAGTAACCCTGAAAATAGTCACAGCCCATTTCTTTAAGCATCTCTACCTGCTCCTTGCTTTCTGTACCTTCTGCAACGGTGAGCAGCTTCATATGTTTGCCGATGGCGATAATTGACCTGACCAGCTCCTTACTTTGCTGATGGTCGATATTGTCGATAAAGGACTTATCAATCTTAAGCACGTTCAGCGGTAAATCGCGCAGATAAGAGAGTGATGAATAACCGGTACCAAAATCATCCAGTGCCACCGAGATACCGGTGCTCTGTAAGGTTTTTAGTTGCTCAATGGCTTTGTGGCTATCGAATAGCAAACTTGATTCTGTAAGCTCTACTTCGATCAGCTGTGCCGGTATGTTGTATTCAGTCCGTTGTGCAAGCAGGTAATGAATAAAGTCGCCTTCAGCAAACTGGGAAGCCGTTACATTGATGGAAACCCGGTAAAGCGGCACGCTTCGCTGTTGCCAGTCGCGGATCTGTTCAAAGACCCGGCGTAACACCCATTTGCCTAGCTCATGAATAAGGCCTGTTTCTTCGGCAATGGGTATAAAATGAGCCGGTGAGATAAAACCTTTAACCGGATGGTGCCAGCGGAGCAACGCCTCACTGCCGGTCAGTCTGCCATGGGCATCCACCTTTGGCTGATAAACCATTGAGAGCTCGTCGTTATTTTGTAACGCGCTGGATAAGTCCTCTTCCAGCTCACGGGCAGCATCCTTGATGGCCAGCATTTCAGGGGCAAACAATGAGCATTGATTGCGGCCACGCTCTTTTGCCTGTTGCAACGCGTGTTCTGCTGAGCTGATCACATCAAAACGGCTTTCAATTTGTTCCGGGAACAACACGGCTCCGGCGCTGCACTGAACCGATATCTTGCGTCGGCCGATAGTGATTTCATCACTGACTATGGCTTTCAGGGCGGCCCAGTGAACATGTAGTAGCGCGGTGTAATCGGCTTGCAGGTTGGTTAGCAATATGGCGAAATCATCGCCGCCATTACGTGCTATAAAAACGTCTGCAGAGCGATAGGCAGCAAATCGGTTACCCAGAATATGAATAACCTGATCGCCAATCTCGTAGCCGTACTTGCGGTTAATCTCACCAAAATGGTCCAGATCGAGCAGTACTAGCAAGGCGTTCTGCCGATGCCTGGTGGCATCAAGGTACGTAGCATTTAGTACCTCGAGTAAGCGGGCGCGATTAGGTAAGTTCGACAGGTAATCATAATAAGCCATGGAGCGCAGTTTTTGTTCGAGTTGATCGCGCTGCGACTCTGATGAAGCCCGGGATGAGACGACCTGCAGGGCTTGTTGCAGGGCATTATCAATGCCGTCGGGCCGCGAGAAGAACATCATAATTAAACCCGTCTTCTCTCGCGCGCTATTCACAATGGGGATGCCGATGTAGCTGGTAAAGGCCGGTGCCTCACTGGCTTCCTGACAATGAAAGCTGGCGGCGCTAATGTGCTTTTCACTGTGTATGCCCCGGTTTAACACCTCCTGACTGGGGGTGCCCTCAGTTTGATAAGTAAAGTTTGGCGATTGTTCTCCGTGTTTCAGTACGGCTCTGGTTTCTATCTGCAACTCACTGCCAGCACGTATATCACCGATAAAAATAAACTCCGCAGGAGAGAGTTGGTAAAGGGTTGTGACCAGTTCCACGTAGAAATGTTCGGCGTCGTCCCCCGCCGCACTGGTGGCGAGACGTCTGAGAGCGAGTTCGAATTCCCCCTGGCGTTGGCGCTGATGATCCAGCTCTCTGGCATTGCGCCGGTATGAAACGCTGAGCATTAAGGCAAAAGCCAGAGAGATAAGTGTAAAAGGCAGTCCACCGGAATAAAACAGCGGGACGCTGCCACTGTCTATCTGATAACTCATAAAGCTGGTGGCTACCGATAATCCCAGGCCAATCGTGAGAGCCAGTGAAATAAAATTGTGTTGCTGTTTATAAAAACGCAGAGCAAACAGGAGTAAGATCACTGTCATTAGCAGAAAGCCGGCATGGAACATAGAAAAAAATACGCTGGGCTCACCAACCAGCAGGGACATTGGCTCACCCAATAAATTATCAAACTTGATCAGTTGCGGATTGTTGCCATGCCTCAGAACGGCATCAGAAAAGGTGTTAAACAGAGTAAAAATGGCCGCGATGGTAGCAAAGGCCAGTACCATGAGGTTGGTATAGCGGAATCTGCACCAGTGGCCAAAGGTATAAATAATAAACGGCCAGCCAAGGATGACGGTATTGGTGTGTAACCGGCTTAGAGTAATGGCTTCGGAAACCGTGGAGGCCTGGTGAAAACGCCAGGATAAAAAGTGGTAACCAACAAGCAGTAAATTAACGATGGCCAGCGAGTAGTAATGATGCTTTTTGTGCTGAATACCGGAGAGCAGGATGAATAGAAAACAAACCAGATTAAGTGTGATAACGGTCACAAAATATATTGTCATTAACTAGGTCCTGTGCAGCGGCCATGAAACGGGTAGATGGCCAGCGTCTGTTTCTTTCCGTTAAACAGTCAGTTGGGGCTAGGAAACGATAACTGGCTACTACCAAAGTTTAACAGGTGGTGTCAATTTTGCGTAAAAACCAGCCGGTAGCGCTTAACGTTTTGCTTAGCTAATCGCTTCGCCTGCGCCAACCAACCGATAAAATCGATTGGTCGCTTTAGAGCCCGAAGGCGTACCAATTCAGGAACTCATAATCAAAGGATAGAAAATGGCTAAAGCACCCAAGCTAACTACCACCGCAGGCGCTCCGGTTTCGTCAAATTCCACTTCAAAAACGGCAGGCAGTCGCGGTCCGGTGCTGCTGGAGGATTATCAGCTAATCGAAAAGCTCGCCCATCAAAATCGAGAGCGTATTCCAGAGCGGGCAGTACACGCAAAGGGATGGGGGCTGCAGGGTACGTTTACCGTTACTCATGACATTACCCAATACACCTGCGCCGATTTGTTTTCAGAAATCGGCAAGAAAACTGACGTGTTAAGCCGCTGGTCGACGGTAGCCGGAGAGTCCGGCGCGGCCGATACAGAACGCGATGTGCGTGGATTCAGCCTTAAGTTTTATACTGAAGAAGGCAACTGGGATATGGTCGGTAATAACACGCCCATTTTCTTTATCCGCGATGCCTTTAAGTTTCCTGACTTTATTCGCACTCAGAAACGCCACCCCAAAACTAACCTCAGAAGCCCGGAAGCCATGTTTGATTTCTGGGCGGCTCAGCCTGAATCCGTGCATCAGGTGACGATCTTAATGTCTGACCGCGGTATTCCCAAAAACCCGATGTATATGAATGGCTATGGGTCCCATACTTTTAGTATGTGGAATGCTAAGGGCGAGCGATTCTGGGTGAAGTTCCACTTTAAAACCCAGCAGGGTCACGAGCATTACACTAATGAGGAATCCGAGCACATCATTGGCAAAACCCGGGAGTCTTATCAGGAAGACCTTATCAACGCCGTTGATGAAGGCAACTACCCCAAGTGGACACTTTACATTCAGGTAATGCCTGAAGAGGAAGCCGGTAATCAGGCCTACAATCCCTTCGATTTAACCAAAGTCTGGCCACACAAAGACTATCCGTTGATTGAGGTAGGTGAGCTGGAAATGCATACCGTACCGGAAAATTATTTTCAGATGATAGAAAATGCCGCCTACAGCCCTTCTAATGTGGTGCCAGGCATTGGGTTTAGTCCGGATAAAATGCTTCAGGCAAGAATCTTCTCTTATGCAGATGCGCACCGGTACAGACTCGGAACGCACTATGAAGCCCTGCCTGCTAATGCTCCAAAGAACGCTAAGGTGAATCACTATCACAAAGATGGCGCCATGCGATTCTTTACCAATGATTTTGATAACCCGGATGCCTATTACGAACCTAATCAGCATAGCGGCCCACAAGCACAGGTGGAAAACCCCGAACCACCGCTGCGCATCGACGGCGACGCCGACCGATACAATCAGGAGGAAGCAGATATTGATTACGTGCAGCCCAGAGCGCTGTATGAAATGTTTTCCGACGAACAAAAGGCCCGCTTATACAAAAATTACGCAGCGGCCATGGGGCCATGCTCAGATGGGGTAAAAGAACGCTGGTATGCGGTACTCGAAAAGGTCCACCCAGACTATGCGGCAGGCGTTAGAAAGGCGGTTGAGTCACTGGATACCGATGTGAATACGGTACCGGTAACCGAAGATACACCGCTGAAAGATAAATAAGTCAGCTAAATGCAAAAAAGCCCGGTTCACTTTATGAGTAGCACCGGGCTTTTTAATGTTTTACGTCTTAAGCGGTTTGCCGCATTTCCTCTGCAACTTCCGGTTGTTCCTCGCAGGGCTGTTCAATAAAAAATTCATCCAGCTCTTCCTCTGATGCCAGTCGGGTAACCCGGATCCCGGCTTGTTCATAATCCGCATTCACATAGCCAAGCTCAGCAAACTTCTCGAAATAGTCGCAGAAGGGATAACAACTCCACTTTTGTTTAAACAGCTCCGCGTTGGCAACGAGATCGCACAGGTGGTTAAGTGGTGGGTTAAAATGCATATGAAATTGTTTAAAGACGTGGCGGCCGGTATTCACTAATGTAAGGCCGGCCTGACTGCAGCGCATGGCAAAATCCACATCGCTGAAGCCGTAGCCATCGTAGTCGGTATCAAAGCCACCGAGACGGTCAAAATCATCGCTGGTGATAGCGAATGCCGTGGCATCAAAATGAACAAAAGGGAGTTCTTTTGGCGCCTGAACGGGTATTGCCGCTAAGTCTTGTAATACATTTGTAGAAACTTCTTCGGTTTTGCACGGCAGGTCAGTGATGTTTGCGGTGGTTACCTTGCCGTTTACCAATGGCGCTGTCATTTCCTGCAGCAGCGTTGCCGGGCATATACAGTCTACATCCAGGTAGATAATCTTTGCGGTGGTACAGGCTTCAAAGCCACGATTACGGGCTTTAGCTATGGGTAACTCTGAATGCGTGGTGAAACAATGCTGAATGTCAAAGTGCTCACTGCTTAATAGCGACTCGTCACTGGGCGAGGTCATCCATACAATCACCACCTCTTTAGGGATAACTGAAGAACGCTCAATACTGCTTAGCAAATTAGACAACTGCTGGGTGCGATGCTTCACAATAGTAACGATACTAAATTCTGTGCTCATGGTACTGACTCTCTGCGGTTGGATGTCTCACAAGACAAATTGAAAAAATGGTCCACTGGTACTGCAAGCGAGGGGACAGATGATTAGCTCATAGCAACTCAATTCATTATTACCAACAGCATTGCAAACATGATTCCAATTCGCCTGCGCCCGCTGATGGTTGCGCAGCCCGCGTATTTAAAGGTGTTTGGTTTTTCAGCAAAAAGTGAAGGATTGTAATAATATGTTATCTTAGGCAAAGCATTCACGCCGGGCTGGTAATTCTTACAGACAGCCAGATACTCACAATAACAAGGGTAACGAAATAATAATGATGTTGAGGTTAGTGAAAGGCATGGGAATTAAGCTGACATGTGTGGTTATGGGGCTGGTGATATCTGTATCCGCCAGTGCTTATGACAGAATTACCGGCAAACCCTTTGCCAGTCGTTCCGAAGTGATTGCCCGGGAAGGAATGGTGGCAACCAGTCAGCCGCTGGCAACCCAGGTTGGCCTGGATATTCTTAAGCAAGGCGGCAGCGCCATCGATGCAGCCATTGCAGCAAACGCCATGCTTGGCCTTGTCGAGCCCACCGGAAGCGGTATTGGTGGCGA
>CEQU01255437.1_pt1 | contig 10293 bp, 21 predicted proteins | sample 531031 | NCBI WGS metagenome assembly CEQU01 (sample SAMEA2621216, study PRJEB7988) | marine metagenome | isolation source: saline water (ENVO:00002010), including
TCTTTAATAAGCTTTCTAAGCTTTCTTTCTAGGATCATATCACATATATCCTCATCTAACTCTAAATCTTTAACAGCAAAGCCATAGCCTATAGTCAATACATCATTAGAGCATAAATATGGCTTAGATCTAAAGCCTTCATTAGCCTTAACACTCTTTAAAAGAGATTCCAATTATTTAGCCTTTCTTTTTAACTGGAGGTGTAGGCTTTTTCTTAGCTGCTTCTTCTTTCTTTTTAGCTGCTGCTTCTTTAGCTTTTTTATCTATATCAGATTTATGATCATGCTGTTTTCTTTTGCTTTCTCCTTGATCATGCTGATTATATTGCTCTGATCCAGTATCCATTACAACTCCGCTAGGATCTGCTGAAGGCTTACCGCTTTCTTTATGTTTAGCTAATCTAGGATGAGGAGTAGCACTTGTATGCTTAGTAGCAATCATTTTAATTTTATGAGATACTTTTTTTAATTTAGCCATTGATTTCCTTAATAATTTGAATTTTAATTATAAAAGGCAATAAGGAGCAGAATAAACTGCTCCTATTACCATAACCTTTAATAATAAATCTAATTAAGTTTTATTATTAAAATTAACAATATGAGATTCATCTAATACACTTACACCGAATACACAATCAGCTACAACATCATTAGCTATATATTCTAAGTTATATTGAGATTGAACTCTAGGCTCTATTGAAAAAGCTACACCCATTGAAGATCTTGTAAAGATAGTAGCACATTCAGTAGTAGCATCTCCAGTATCTGCCCAGTCAGGAGATACATAAACTGGAACACCATAGATCTGACCTAAAGCTCCAGTAGCAACTGGATTAGCATTGTCTCCTCTTAATGTAGCATGAGCAAAAGCTGGAATCTCCATAAGAGATTTATATGCTAAAGGAGATACGAACATGAAAGTATTCCCGTCTGCTGGATCAATACCTTTTGCCCATAATTTAGCCATTCCAGTTAATAGCTCTGCTTCAGTAATAGTAGCATCAGCTGCTAAAGTAACATCATTAGTAGATACATTAGTATCATCTACCATAGCTGCTGCTATAGATGCATCAACTTTTTTAGCAATAGCATAACCTAATGAAGATGCATAAGAATCAAATAGATCTGAACTAGCTTGAACAGATGCTATATCCTCAATTCTTTTAGCTTCATAAGGATGCAAGTTGCAATCTATAGTAGCTATAGATTCTGTTCCAGATCCAAATGTTAATGCAGATGAGTTAGTAGGAGCATCTGCGGCAGTTTCTTCCCCGATCATCGGGACTTTAACACTAGCTCCTGAGCCACTTACTAATGAACTAAAATCAGTAATAAGTCCTCTTAATCTGAAATTTCTTTCAGTATATTTTAATACAGCCTCACTCCACAGAGTTGGTAAAAACCCTGATGCTGCTGCATTTAAAGTTGTTGGATTAATATTAGCCATCTTTAATTATTTCCTTTTCATTTAAGAATGTTTAGCAAGTATATCCGCCCACTTTTCTCTCTGCTCATTCCTATCCATATCCTTCATATTGACATCTAAACCTCCACCTCTACTAGCTGGAGTATTAGCAACTGGAGCAGATTGAGTATTAGCAGATAACTTATCTACAACTTTCTCTAATTGTTTTAAATTTAAATCAGCAAAATCATCTCTATCAGATTCAGGCAACTTAGATAATAACACATCTCTGCGATCAGCCTTATATTTATCCCATGATTCTGCTTTCCCTTGCAACTCTGAAATCAATGATTCTTTTTCATCAAGCAATTCCTTCAGTTTACCATCTTCTTTGAGCTTTTGCTCCCTTGCTTTATCATTAGCACTTTTTATTTTAGATAGTTCTTCTGTTGCTGTTTTGAATTTATCATTAATCTCCTTGAATCTTGCATAAGGGATTGAACTTTCATTATCATTTTTTGAGTTGTTCTGATCAACTGAGGTATCTTTTACACTTTCCTCATTAGTGGCTTCAGTATTTACATCCTGATTGATGGCTTCATCCATGATGAACTCCTTATTTATTGTTAATAAGTAAACTTTTAATTAGCATATTCTATATTATAGAATAGATATGATGTTAGTTCCGATATGGTAACTATTCATCTAAATCTTTTAGAGTAATGTAGAGTATCCAAAACCACCATACAGATTTAGTTAATATAGTAGAAGGCTTAACTATTCCAGATCTTATAAGCTCTCTTGATTCAGTTCCAAATATCCATGAAAAGATACATGCAAAATATCCTATAGCATACACCTGAACTAATGATATAAGGAATAAATCCATTATCCTATTCTGATTGTTTTATCTTTAGGCTTTGTTTTCTTAACATTACTATCTACCTCATCTTTAAACATTTTCTCTATAAGCTTATCTACATCAGGATGCACACTATCATCAGAAAAGATAACTCTCCCTCCATCTGCTAATCCTTGAACTTTCTCAGCCTGATTCCTTGCTGTCCATCCTACCTCTGCAAAGTCCTCTCCGCTATCTTTAGACATATTCCGCCACATAGTTCCAGTAAGTGTTAGATCAGGTTTAATTGATTTACTAGCTACTGCCTGACCTTTAGGAACTGCCTTACCAGCACTCTTTCTCTTTTTATATTTAGCAGTATATTTATTGAAAGATTTACCTTTATGATCCTCTCCCTTTTTCTGAGCAGATACTTGAATCTTATCTCTTACCTCATCTGCTAGATTTATAAAGAAAGATCTTTTAGGCTTTGTTTTCATATAGTTCCTCTAAGGTAATAGGATCAAACTTGCTACCTCTTTCCTCTATTAGATCTGATGCCTTCTTAGTATCTGTTAGATCATTAGATGATGATGTTAATGGTGTCCATTGATGTCTGCAATTAAATCCACCACCATCAAGCAATACACCTTCTCCATATTGTTCTACTATCTGATCTCTAGTTAATGCTCCAGCAGATCCCATAGCTAAGCATATATCTCTAGTTCTACCATCTATAACTCCTGAATAAACATACTTTTGATTAGGATCAGCTTCATCCATCTGCTGCTTAATAACAGATCTGCTAAAGTTATTCATAGATGTATTAGCTAACACTTGAGCTTGATCTTTTCTTAGTCCTGATATAGCAGTTATAGTTTTCTTTATTGCTGATTCAGATTTACCAGCTATAACTCCTTTTAATGTTTCTAATCTAACTGCATTAGAGATCTGAGTAACATGAGCAAAGTAGGTAGATTCTTCTAATATCTGCATAGCTCCTAGAGAGCCTTCACTTATAGTAGCAAAAAAAGGAGTATCTATTAATAAATTCTCATAAGAGTTTAGTAGCTTATCTATCTCATTCTGAAATCCTAGCTCAGTTAGCATATAATTAGCTATATCAATAGAACTCATAATAGTAAGCAGCTCATCTCTTGATAAAGCAGCATTAAGCTCCATTATATCTTTAACTAATCTTTTAATAACTTTCTCTTGAGCATTAGCAAACTGACCTGATGCAAACTCTATAGTATCTTTAATAGCCATTATATCTCCAATCCTAAGCAATCTTTAATGTATTCTTTCCAATGATGATCTACTAAGTGTTTAAGGTATTCCTCATTATTATTAACAATAGCTCCGCAGTATTCACATTTATGCCCTTTTTCTATTACTGGCTCTAATACATTCTTATATTCCTTAACCATTATTGTTTTGCAAAGCCTTCAGTAGATTAGCTCCACTTGCAGATCCTTGCCCTTTTCTTTCTTGAATATATTCTATAGCTTCTTCTCTTGATTCAAATCCATCAGGATTAGTTTCAAGTAAGTAATCAGCTTGATCTGCTAAACCATGCTTAAACTTAAACTCCCATTTAGCCATCTCTTGTGCTGGATCAGGGAACTCTATTTCATTAAAATCAATATTAAAAGTATTATCAAGCAATATTCCATACTCTGCTTCTATCATTCTTTTCTCAATATCAAACATATCTTTCTCAATCATTCTGAAACATTCTACAGCATCCTCTCTTGATTCTAACAGCTCTAGGTTAGATACTTTAATTGCTACTCCTGATGCATTACCATTAATACCAAAATCAAAAGATATATGATGATTGATAGCTACATTCTGTAACTGAAACTTGATGCCTTCTATTATGTTATTTACATTGGTATTAGATGCTATATTGCTCATAGATCCATCCTCTAGCACTACTACCTTATTAAGTCCTAATTCAATCTTATTATCATCTACTCTACCATTAATAACAAACTGACCACCAGCAGATCTAATGTGATGCTGTAGCATAGTCATGGCTATATCTATCTGCTTATTACATTCTGCTATATCAATAGCTCCTACATTGAAATGCTCATCTATCAATGTGTCAGGCTGTATAAATACAAAAGGCAAGATCCCATAAGGATTAACATTATCCTCATTAATTCTTATTCTTTCTCCTTTATTAGTAACCATGTAATGCTCATCTGCACTCCAATAGATATAATGATCATTCTTAGTTTGTGATCTGTTATCTGTAGGATGTGGAACTGGATATAAAATAGCAACTGGATTAATCATATCATCATCAGCAAAGATAGGCTCATACTCTAGGATAGGAGTTCTTTTTATCTTTCCATTAACCATAGAAAGCTTAACAGCTATAGTTCCTACTAGATTATGTAGCTTTTCAAATGATTTCATCTCATAATCTTTATGCCCTAAATACTCAAAATATCTTTCATCTGCCTCTCTTACTGGAGCATTTTTATATACTAGAGATATTCTTTTAATAAGCCTTTTAGTTAAGCTTGTAGTGTATAATGGAATCTCATCTTGCAACGATCCTCCAAAGTATTGTTTAATATATTGTTCAGTATTATGATACTGATAATAGTTTATAGAACAATCTCTCCTTCTAAAGTATTCATTGATACCATCTGCTTTAAGTTTCTTTAAAGCATCAGAGATTGATTTACTTGCTTGTGATGTCATATACATATAATTTATTTCCTTTGGTTAAGCCATGATAGTTGATGTGTGTGATACTCTTACTGGATATAAATAAGCTATTGGATATGAACATGCATCTAAAGCATGAGTTAATTCCATATCAGTTTTATCTATTGATCCTTTCTTATCTCTCTGAACTAATTCTAAATCTTTGATTAGATGAACACACTTGCTGCTGATAGTCATGCTTACTTTATTCTGAGCATTATAGAGCTTAGTATTAATTGCATTTAATCTATCTGTATGTGATGGATTAGCTTTAGGACACCTTACCTTAAAGCCATAATTCCTAAGTATATCATGATCTGATCTATTAGATGTAGTAGATCTAGCTGATCCTGAACTATCAGGTATTACAACTATATTAGGATACTTTCTTTTCAATGTTTCTGCTAACTCCATAGTGTTGCTATTCTTTAATCTTATCTCATCAAAGAAATGGATAGTTCCATCAGTATATGTGCAAAAGATTTCAGCTGTCATATAGTCCACATTAAAATCTATACCAGCTTTAATTACATTACTGATCTGCCCTTCTTTGATATGTTTATCTCTATCAAAGTTATAAACGGCTCTCCTTCCAGCAGTTTCAAATGATGCCTGAAACTCTTGCTTAAATAGCCTTTCATCCATATTCCTCTTAGCTTCTTCTATCTCATCAGCACTAACAAAGCCACCATCTAAAGTAGTATAGAGCCATGATTTCCAGCTAGGCTCATCCTTTATCTGTCCTCTCATATAGACCTCATAGAAATGGTTAAAACCATTAGGAGATCCTATGAACATGCTCTTGCCTTTTGTAGTGGCTAACATAGGCAATATAATTTCTTCAAATACATGTGGCTTCATAGTAGCATACTCATCTAAAACCACTTTATCTAATCCAGCTCCTCTTAGGCTGTCCTCATTATCAGCTCCTTTAATTGCTATCTCTGCTCCATTATTAAGCTTAATAGATAGCTCTGATTCATTCATTCTTAGATTACTGAAACCATGTAAAAGTTTTCTCAGAATAGGATATGCAATCATCTTGCCTTGCCTGTAAGTTGGAGCTATATACCACCTCCTTTGATTTGGTAGTATATTTCCTTGTAATAAAAATACCAATGCTAGATGTGTCTTCCCCCACCTTCTTCCAGCAACTACAACTCTGTGCCTTGCTGGATGCTTTAAGATGTTTCTTCTTATTGGATCTAATCTTATCATTCATATTCTTCATCTAAATCTAGGATCTTAATAGGCTCTATCTCTTGAGTTTTAATAGTTTCTACAGCCTTACCTTCAATTCTTTCTACAATAAACTTAATAGCATTTAGATCTCCTTTTTCAGCCATAGCATATAGCTTACTCATGATCTGGAATCTTTTAGTTCTATCATCTTTTTCCTGATCTCCTATCTCATTTAATAGATCAGTAAAAGAGTTTCTTCTACCTTTAGGATTGCCTGATTGACCTTTCTTCCACTTTCCACCTTCAGTATTACCTTTAGTGAACTGCCCTTTACTATTCCGCTTGTTATCCGCTTGTTTAGCCATTATTGCTTTCCATATACCTCATTAACCAGTAATAAGCATCTGCCCATAGATTACTATTATTATCTTTATCAAATTTCTTTAAACCAACATTATGAAACTCCTGATGATGCTTTCTACATAAAGGAACTACACCTTTCTCTATATGTTCTCTCTCTGTTAGCTTATTCCTATTTCTTCCCATCCCTATTGCTATTAAATGATGAGGATCATTAGGAGGCGGATTAAAGCATATTGAGCAAGGCTTATTCCTTATAAAATTTATATAATCCATTATATTCTTAATTTAGATTATAGAGTATTATATAATGTTAGTTCCTATTTAGTAACTAAAGGCTCTTTCTTATACTCATTATTAGATAATACTTTCTTGATTTGGCTTTCTCCTATAAAGAACTTATTCTCTACTATAATGAGCTTTTCTTCATATTTTAAAGTAGAGTAGGATAAGCCATCCCAAAAGGATCTGATAAGTGAGTTTCTGATGTGTTCATGATTTACTAAATGTTCAGGTGTGTAGTATTTCTTAACCATGTTCTCCAGTTTGATAGATTTCAAATTCAGTATGTGGATCTTTCCCATACCTTTTACTAGCAAAAATATTTGTAATTAAAGAATCATCTTTTATGTATTCAGCATCTTGTAATACATCTAGCAATAGCTTTAGCATATTATCTATATCAGGTTTGATTGAATGTATTCTAGGAGCATTAATCTTTAGTATATTGCTATACTTTCCAGTTCTATAGTATTTTTTAGGATAAGGCATAACAAACTGAACTACTATGCTTAATGGCTTATCATAAGGCTTACTAGGCTTTTTATCTAATAACTGCTTTATGTATTCTCTTTTATCTTTATATGATGGATCATACACTATTCCTCTGCTTGTGTGTCTATGCCTTTTTTGAGCTTTTGGTGTGCCTTCTATAATCATTTAACTATCTTTACATATAGCGGCTTTTGAGGAACTGATCCTAAAGGATGAGTTCCAGCAGCCATTATTACAAAGATCATAGTAGCCATTAGAAATCCTATTATAAAGCTCTTTATATCTTTCTTCATATATTCTCCTTTTTTATATAACTAAAAATATGTTCAATGATCGGTAGTGTCCATCCATCTCCTAACAAACTACCTGCTTCTGTGTGTGTAAGTATATCACACCAATCATCCTTGAAACCTTGTAGCCTACATAACTCAATTTTATTAGGCAATCTCATATCTCCATCATCTTCATAGATTAAGCTCATCATAGATCTATCTTCTCTGCCTTTTAGGAATTTTTGAGCCTTATAGCTCTTTATGTTCTTATAACTTGCAGAGGCAATAGTTCTTTCCATTAAGCATACAGATTTATCAACTTTCACTACTCCATCTGTTATTATATCTTTAAACATAATGTTTCTATCTTCAGGCTGTGGAATATCTGTTATCACATCTCCAAATAAACCATCATTAGCAGTTCTTATATTACTCCAATAATATCTATCTCTTAATTGAGCAGTAACTAAAGATGAGTTTATTCTTACTGGATAAACTCCTAATGCTCTACTCATTTCTCCTACATCTGATTTAGGAGCAGATCCTACATTCTCTTGCAAAAATAATACATTAGGATTTAATTCTTTAATGTGATTTAATATTTCTACAAAAACATAAAACAAACTACTCCTATCTCCTTTTAAGCCTTTTCTAGATCCCGCTATACTTAAATCTTGACATGGAGAGCCACTTAAAACCATATCTATATTCTTCCAATCTATATCCCATTCTTTCCATTTAGTAACATCTCCTAATTGTATAGTATCAGGATAATGATGTTGAGTTAGCTTTATAGCAGCAGTTTTTATTTCTGATGAGTAATACTTATCAACTTTTATCCCTACATTATCTAATGCAGTATGCCCAGTGGACATTCCATTAAATAAACTTAATACAATCACTTTTTATCCTTATTCTTTTTTTCACATAAATAATCAGGGACTTGTGAGCATGGAACTTTTCTAGGAATTGGTAATTTAACTTTGTATTTATTAGTTCTTACCTTTAATCCACATTGATCACATACAACTTTATTCATTTTAAATGTTAATTTTTTCATCTTTCTCCAATTTTTAGGGAATCCTATCTCCAAAGTGTTAGAGGAATAACACTAAAAGAGAAGAAGGAAATAGAACTCCCTAATTACTTATCTAATTCTTTTAAAGTAAGATCTGCTATTCCACCAGCTAAACCACTATCATTATCTTTGATCTGGCTTAATCCTAGCTTAGAGATTTCAAGCTTTTTCTGTAGGCTCTCTATCTCTGCAAATAGATCACTTATTTTCTTGTTCATTAATTCTTGATTCAAGTTTATTTATCCTAACTGATTTAATTAATAGTTCTCTAGTTAATTCTTTATTCTGAAACTCATGAAATCTTAATATATCTGCTTTTATTGATTTAGTTATTGCTTGAGCTAATCCTTTCTTATTTATATCATTCTCTTTTAAAACTCTTGCAATAGTTTCTTTCATGTAATCATGATCCATTTACTTTCTCCCATAGCTATTAATTACAAACTGGTATATCCACCAGCATCTCCCATTATCTGAACATTTTAATGCCTCTATCTTTACTCTTTCAAAAGTTGGTAAGCCTTTATACTCATCAGGAACAGATGTATAAGGATTCTTATTCTTATTCATTGATGACTGCCTAGCTGGATCATAGAAAGGTTTAGATATTTTAGTTTTTGATTTATACAACTTTGCTCCTTTTTTTAGGTAATAATTCTGCATTACAACATCTTGAATCTCCATTCAAAATTTCATTTTCTCTATATGATTCATTGTTTCCACATTTAGCACAATAAGCCATAGGAAAGCCAGTAGTATCCCTTCTGAAATCTGTTAGCTTTTTCTGATCCTTCTTAGGCTGATTAAAGTTGTTACTATCCCATCTTAACAGCCTTCTCCTAGTATCCCATGTGTTCTGCATCTCAAATTTCATCTTAGTTTTAGATTTATTAGGCTCTGTCCAATATTCAGTAAAAGCTGAAATAGTATCAGGATCTATCATAGGTGTGCATTTAGCTCCTTCTGCTAATACCTCTAATGTGAATTTTTCTGATCTTTTTTCTATATCTTTTACTTTAACTATAACTTTATCTTTATCTTTATAAGCTGATGAGCCTCTAGTCAGAGCCTCACTAGCCTCTAAATCAATATCATATTTATTTAGTTGTTTAAGAACAGATTTATGAGCATTATTAGTATCTTTAAGCTCTCCATACTGGAACTTAACAAATTTTGTTAAAAGCCATTTACTTGATCCATTTTTAAGGATGCTTATCTGATCTCCTAAATGCTCAAATATTTCCTTTTCAGTAACTTTCTGACCTATCATAAAGCTCATTAATTCAACATCTACATCATATATACCAGCATGATCACAATTAGTCATAAGGTATATCCATACACACTTTATCTTAGGTGTAAGCTTTCTAAACCAACTATGCCTATAGAGCTGAGTATCTATATATCTCTTAGCCACTTTCTTCTCCTTTTTTAATCTCAATTAACCTTGCACAGATATAAACTATCATATCTAAACATTCCTCTAAAGCCTCTGTAGTAAAATCTCTACCATCAGATGTTATATTCTCTTTTCCATACTTTTTAGCTCCCATCTCCAACCTAGCTACTACCATATCTGCTATCTCTTTATTCATCAAATAATGTTAATTCAGTTGGTGTGGATACTACTGGAGGTGTGTATAAACTAACATCAG
>CEQU01001542.1_pt1 | contig 10282 bp, 10 predicted proteins | sample 531031 | NCBI WGS metagenome assembly CEQU01 (sample SAMEA2621216, study PRJEB7988) | marine metagenome | isolation source: saline water (ENVO:00002010), including
AGGTTTAACTAATTCTTTAGCTTGATGCTCATATGTTGGATATAATAAAAATTTATCGTGAATTACTGTGAAATGTTTGGAATCTTCACTGATTCCGCCTTTCCTAACAAGCATAATTTGGTTCCCGTTAGTTAGTGCGTCTACAGCTACAGCCCATTCTTTAAAAGCTATTTGGCATTTAGTATGTATAGTTACCATAATCCCTCCTGAGTGCTCGAAGTCTATTGTATCAAAATTTAACGATGGATTTCAGATTGTTTGTGGTTATAGAAGCCACTTCTTCTACGGTTAAACCTTTTATAGCCGCTAGTTTGCTAGCGATGTCCATCAAGTGTCTTGGCTCAGTCCAGCTAGATCGATGTTTCTTAAAAGGTTGAGGGTAACAATCAGTTTCTAACACGATGTTTTTAATAGGGATATGTTTAACAGTTGTCTCTAGTTCAGGTAGCCTAAGTAGAGGGCGAGCTATGGAGATGAAGCACCCAAGTTCTATGGCTTTCAGAGCAGTGATTATATCGCCTTGGAAATAATGCATTATCCCTCCCACAGAGTACACTTTTTCTTCCGAGAGTATTCTAAAAGTGTCTTCATGTGCTTCTCTAGAGTGGAATATTATAGGTTTATTGTTCTCTATTCCGATTCGAATTTGTTCCCTGAAGGCTTGCTCTTGCATATGTTTGTCAGGAGAACCTGGGAGATAATCCATTCCAGTTTCGCTCATGCAAACTACTTGTGGGTTGTTTTTTACTAGTTGATTTAGTGTGGATATTATTGAATCGTCGAAGAAACTCTGGACTTCTGTAGGGTGAATGCCTACCCCAGCTTTGATTAAGGGATATTGCGTGCTGAGATTGATGCACTCTTTACTGGACGCTATTGTAGTGCCAGCAGCGATTATCAATGATACTTTTGAATCCATCGCTCTCTGTAAAATACCGGGCAATTCTGATGAGCTATATTGATCGATATGTGTATGACTGTCGCAAAGTTTCATTTGTGTTTATTGATGTTACAGATTTTGCTAAATTAATATATAATAGCTCTTATTGCGACTTATTGTAGTCTATAGTCTTATGTAAATACAGTGGGTATCATTGATGGACTACTTGTCTAATTAAGAATTAATAACGAAAGATTGGGTCTTTCGTAGTTGAAGATGGGATTCATTCCCATTTATAATATTTTAGAGCTTTCTGAGTTCTAATTGGAGGGTTATAACATGACAACACCCAACAGCATATCTAGGCATTCAACTGACTTAGATACCGAATACAAATGGGGTTTCACCATTGATATTGATGCAGAACTAGCGCCTAAGGGCCTCAATGAGGAAATAGTACGGTTTATTTCATACAAAAAAAATGAACCCGATTGGTTATTAGAGTGGAGGCTTCAGGCATTCAGGTTCTGGGAAAAACAAGTGGACAACCATCCCGAATGGGCGAATGTTGAATTTCCAAAGATTGACTACCAGGATTTGTATTATTATGCTGACCCTACTGCTACATCTGATGGTCCAAAGAGCTTGGATGAAGTTGATCCTGAAATAATCGAAGGTTTTAATAAACTAGGTATTCCAATTGAGGAACAGAAACAATTAGCAGGAGTGGCTGTGGATGCGGTACTGGATAGTGTTTCAGTAGCTACTACATATCAGGATATGCTTGAAAAAGAAGGCATTATATTTTGTTCCATAAGTGAGGCCGTTCAAAAGCATCCTGACCTGGTCAAGGCTTATTTGGGCTCTGTTGTGCCGTATTCTGATAATTACTATGCATGTTTAAACTCGGCTGTGTTCAGTGACGGTTCCTTTGCATTTATCCCCAAAGGTGTTAAGTGTCCAATTGAATTAATGACTTATTTTAGAATAAATCAAGTAAACACTGGGCAATTTGAACGCACATTGATAATTGCGGAAGATGACAGCTATGTTAGTTATTTGGAAGGTTGCACTGCGCCAGTAAGAAAAGAATCCCAACTTCATGCTGCAGTTGTTGAACTTGTGGCGTTAGATAACGCGGAAATCAAGTATTCAACTTTGCAAAATTGGTATCCAGGGGATAAAAATGGGCAGGGTGGCGTCTATAATTTTGTTACAAAAAGAGGGAAAGCCGCTGGAGTAAACTCTAAGATTTCTTGGACGCAAGTTGAAACTGGATCAGCTATTACTTGGAAATACCCTAGTGTAATACTTCAGGGAGACAATTCCATTGGAGAGTTTTATTCTGTGGCACTGGTAAATAATTATCAGCAAGCTGACACTGGAACAAAAATGATTCATATCGGCAAGAATACGAAAAGCACGATAGTAGCGAAAGGCATTTCAGCAGGACATGCCGAAAACACATATAGAGGCCTAGTTAAAATAAATCCTTCAGCTAAAGGAGCTAAGAATTTCACTCAATGTGATTCGCTGCTCGTTGGGGATCAATGTGGAGCGCATACGGTGCCTTATATAGAAGTGAAGAATCCTACAGCTCAATTGGAACACGAGGCCACTACTTCAAAAGTAAGTGATGATCAATTGTTTTATTGTTTGCAGAGAGGTATAGGCCAAGAAGAGGCCAACTATATGATAATCAACGGTTTTTGTAGAGGGATATTTCAAGAGTTACCGTTTGAATTTGCTATGGAAGCTTCCCAATTGCTTAAGGTGAGTCTTGAAGGAACAGTAGGTTAATAATTACATATGATAAATATAAATAATTTACAAGCTAACATAGAAGAAACACAAATCTTGAAAGGGATAGATTTGGAAATTAAAGCAGGTGAAGTTCATGCAATTATGGGACCGAACGGATCTGGGAAAAGTACATTGGCAAATGTTATTGCAGGGCGTCCTGAATATAGTGTAACGGAGGGTTCCGTCACATTTCAGGATAAAGAATTATTGGATATGGAGCCAGAAGATAGAGCTCGGGAAGGCGTATTCTTGGCTTTCCAATATCCTACAGAACTGCCAGGAGTAAGAGCTTGGCAGTTTTTAAAAGCAGCAGCGGATTCAATCAGAGTTCATAATGGGGAAGAAGAGTATTCCGCCGAGAGTTTGATCAGAAATTAAAAGAATGCGTTGCACAAGTAGCAATAAATCCAGAACTTGTGAAGCGAAACATTAATGAAGGATTTTCCGGTGGGGAAAAAAAGCGTAATGAGATTCTGCAAATGACGTTGCTCAATCCGAAATTGGCTATTTTGGATGAGACTGATTCAGGATTAGATATAGATGCGTTAAAAATTGTTGCAGATGGTGTTAATAATTTCCGGAATAAAGCAAATGCTGTATTGGTAGTAACTCATTATCAAAGACTATTAAATTATATTGTTCCTGATAAAGTGCACGTGTTAGTTGATGGCAAGATAGTTCAATCGGGCGGGCCTGAATTAGCTTTAGAATTAGAAGCAAAAGGATACGATTGGGTCAAAGGTGATTAAATTAGAGAAGAGGTTCCGCATTGGCACAAATTGATGCAAGATATGACACATATACAAAAGACTACGAGGCTTCATTAAAAAAATCCCATAAATCAGTCCAAGATTTTAAAAGTGAAGCGTGGGGTTCCTTTTGTGAAGTAGGATTACCGATTGCTAGAAAAGGCAATGAAAAATGGAAATATACAAACGTAAGCCCTGTGTTAGACAACAGTTATAGAATCAGAGAGTCTTCAATTGAAGGTGATATTAAGGTTCAGAATTTGGGTGTTACGACAACTGGGAACGTCAAGCTCGTAGTGATTAACGGTAAATTATCTAAAGAAATGTCCCATGGTGTGGATAACATACCTGGTATTCATGTGACTTCTTTGCAAGATGCTTTGGAGACAAATTCTAAGTTTGTAAAAGAGAATCTAAGTGCACATGCTTCATATGCAGATGGATTTGTTGCTTTGAATTCAGCATTATTTGATGAAGGTCTGTATGTAGAAATAGAGGGTGATGAATCTGATGTTTTTGTGGAGATCGTTAATATAGCTACAGGATCTGAGAATGTAGCAAGTTATCCTAGAGTGTTAGTTAATGTGAAAGAGAATTCTAAGGCATGTATTATTGAGGCATTTTTTACAGAAGATATAACTCATCACTTCACTAATGCTGTTACAGAGATTGTTCTTGGTAAAAATTCGACTTTAAATCACGGTAAAGTAATGTTCGAAAGCATGGATTCTGTACATATGGGAGTAACCAATGTTTACCAATCAGAATCAAGTTCATTTAAATCCGCAAATTTTTCTAAAGGATCTGATCTTGCTCGAAATGAAATGTCAGTATTGTTAGATGGAACTGAGGCAGAATGCGATATTATAGGCTTATATCTAACCGTAGACAGCCAGCATATAGACACTTTGATTAATATAGATCACGCTAAACCAAATTGTTTTAGTAACATAATGTACAAAGGGATATTAGATGGGAATTCCAGAGCTGTTTTTGGCGGAGAAGTGTTAGTAAGAAAAGATTCGCAAAAAACTAATGCTACTCAATCAGATAAAAACTTAATTCTGTCTGATGGAGCGGAAGTGGACAGCAAGCCTAGTTTGATGATCTATGCTGATGATGTTCAGTGTGGCCATGGTGCGACAGCGGGAAGCATAAATGACGAAACAGTATTCTATATGAGGAGTAGAGGCTTGGATGAGAGAATGGCGAGTAAATTTTTGATTCAAGCTTTTGCTAGAGAAATTATTGACCAGGTGGATGACCCTGGATTTATGGAATACATAGATAATGCATACGAGTCATCTATACCAAACGCAATATTGAATTTAGGGTAATCGAATTGAGCCAACAACACATTAAAGAATACGTTGGAAATAAATCCGTTGAAGAAATTCGAAAAGACTTCCCCATTCTATCTCAGAAAGTTAATGGAAAACCTTTAGTGTACCTTGATAACGGGGCAACAACTCAAAAACCTTTGACTGTAATCAATGCAATAGCAGATTACTACAAAGAATATAATTCAAATATTCATAGAGGGGTTCACGCCTTAAGCCAATTTGCTACTGATAAATATGAAGAAAGCAGAGGGAAAGTGAGAGCTTTTATCAATGCGAATGCTGATGAGGAAATTATTTTTGTTAGGGGCACCACAGAAGCAATCAATTTGGTTGCTGAGAGTTACGGCCGAAGTAATCTAAGTTCGGGTGATGATGTAATTATATCTACCATGGAACACCATTCAAATATAGTTCCTTGGCAGATGATTTGTGATAATACTGGCGCAACTCTAAAAGTGATACCAATAGATGATAATGGTGTTTTAATGCTGGATGAGTATGAGAGAATGCTGTCTAGTAACACTAAAATTGTTTCTATTGTTCATCAATCAAATACTTTAGGGACTATTAACCCTGTAAAGATGATGACGGAGATGGCACATGACAAAGGAGCAGTAGTTCTAGTAGATGGGGCTCAGTCTGCTCCCCACCTTGCTGTCGATGTACAAGAGATTGGCTGTGATTTTTTCGCATTTTCTGGCCATAAGGTTTGTGGGCCTACTGGGGTAGGCATATTATATGGAAAAAAAGACATATTAGAAAATATGAAACCTTACCAAGGTGGCGGTGATATGATCAGGAGTGTGTCTTTTGAGCACACTACTTATAATGATCTGCCATATAAATTTGAGGCAGGCACTCCTAATATAGCTGGAGGTATTGGGTTAGGGGTAGCATTAGATTATCTGGTTTCTTTAGGAATGGGTAATATAGCGGCATACGAAAAAGAATTATTATTGTACGCGCGCCAGCAACTTACAGGGATGTCTGGAATTAGAATAATAGGCAATGCAGAGCATTTTGGGGGCGTTGTATCGTTCGTGATGGAATCTGCGCATCCTCATGATATCGGTACCATATTGGATACTGAAGGGGTCGCGATACGAACTGGACATCATTGCACACAACCCCTGATGGATAGGTTTGACATACCTGCTACAGCTAGAGCTTCGGTTTCTTTCTATAATACAAAATCAGATATAGATGCTTTAATAGTTGCTGTTGATAGAGTATCTGAGCTATTTGGATAAAGTTCATTAGGAGGATTCATGTCTGGACTTAATGATTTATATCAAGAAATCTTATTAGAACATAATTCAAAACCTCGCAACTTTCGTGTGGTTGAACCTCACACCCATTATAAAGAAGGGTTTAATCCCCTTTGTGGTGACCGGATTCTTTTATATATGGATGTAAAAGATGATGTTGTTGTTGATATTGGATTCCAAGGTTCTGGTTGTGCTATATCTAGAGCATCTACATCCATGTTGACTGAAACCATAATGGGCCAAAAAATTGAAGATATTAATCAAGTTTTTGAAGAAGTTCATAAGATGCTTACGGAGCCAGGTGCAGAATTAGATGTGAATCTGCTTGGAGACTTGGAAATGTTATCCGGGGTTACAGATTTTCCTGTAAGAATCAAATGCGCTATGTTGTCTTGGCACACATTGAAATCTTTAATAGACAATTCATCAGAACCGGTATCAACAGAATAGTTGAGGAATACATCCATGACTGATATATCTGAAGAATATTTCAGTAATATATATAAAGATGTAATCATGGATCATTTCCGTAACCCCAGAAACGGGGAAGAGATTGCTGAATATGATTATTGTAGAGAAGAGATCAATCCATTCTGTGGCGATAAAATATCCCTCAAAATCAAATTATCTCCCGAGAGAGTAATAACTAGCGTTTCGGCAATTGCCGAAGGATGTACCGTAATAAAGGCGGCTTCAAGTTTACTAAGTGTGTTTATTGAGCAATCATCTATTGATGAACTTCCAGGAAAGATCGAGAAATTTGAACAATTTCTTAAAAATAATGACGAGTCTGTTGGTTACCCAGAGTTAGGTGAATTATCGGAACTAGGAATAGTAAGACAGCACCCTGTTAGGCTTAAATGCGTCTTACTGCCAGTTCGAGCACTGAATAATATAATCAATCAGAGTTGATTATTCTACCCAGATTTCGGACCAGTAAAGGTACTCACCCAAGTTATCATTGGGGAAAAAATTTCTGACTGACTCGTGATGAATCCACTCAAACCTTAAAGAAGCGGAATTGTACATGTAAGCTTGCTCTAAGACGTGTTCTTGAATATCACGAATTTGTGATGCTCTTAGAAGGTTATTGGGTTCAGTAGCCTGTTTTTCGATCATGCTATCTAATGTCGTATCAGAAGAATTACTGAAGCTATATTCTCCTTTGGAATGAATGGTAGAAAATAGAAAAGTATTGATGAATTCACTAGGCGGTGTTAATCCTAGTAATATGTCAAAATCTGATGTTTTATTGCTAAGTTCTTGCATGTAAGTGTCTTTGGATAAGGATTGAGTCTGTATTGAATACTCCGAGGATTGTAAATCTTGGAGAATGTTTTCTAAGACTAATTGGTATGGAACAGGGCTATCTGCCACACCTATTTTTAGTAAGGTAGCGTTTGTTATTTTATCGGATGCTTGGTTTGTTGATACAGGATCATCGAAGTGTCTTTTCCTAAGTTCTTTTTGGTTGTCTGAATAATTTTTAGTTACGATAGGAATGCCTATTCCAATTGTTGCAGGGGCTACATCACTCTTACTGTTATGTTGCCAAGGATCCAGCAGTAGAAAGATTTTTTTCCGTTTAAGTAACGGATGCATAGACTCTTTTGATAAGTTGAAAAATAATGTTGGGCCACCGTATGAGAGTATTGATTGAGTTGACACAAAGTTAATATTATTCGGGTTTAGAGAAACTCCAGTATTGTTTAGAATGATATCTGACTGCCCGGAGTTTGTAAGAGCTGATATTTTACGATAGGTTAAATTTTCGATGTTTTTTATAGTTATGCTTTGAGATAAAGGTTTTTTATGTGAAAAATACACTGGGTTACGAACAAGTGTTATGGAGTCTGGCGTATTGTTATCTTGAGGAACGTGCATCCAAGGTCCAGTGCCAGTTATATTTTGTGATGAATTACTTTGGTTGCTTTTTGAGGGTACTAATTCTGGGTGAAAAACCTTGTTTTCTGTGTGCGCCAATTTAAACATCAAGTCAGAATCCAAACTATTCAGATTTAATTCCAAAATTTGATTCTCTGGTGTATTGAATGATTCTATTGCGGATAAAGAATAATGCTTAGAATCCTGAATAATATGTTTTTTATAATGATCTCGTATGTGATGTGGTACTAACTTGTCGCCATTATGCCAATAGATATTATCTTTAATTTTGAAACGTATTTTGTTATTCGGTAGATATTCCCAGTATTCACATAAGTCGCATTCCACTTTCATGTGTGGTGTTTCCTGATCTGGATTGGTGGTTAATTTGAGGATTCGGCTGAAAATCATGCCAGGCCCTATGCTATTCTGTGCTAAGTTTTCGTAACTAAAATCATTCAATTGGGATGACTTGGGTATGGTAACTGTGAGGTTGCCATCGAATGTAGCAGCCTTTGGAATTGGGGCATAATAGGGAGTATGCCTTTCTGAGGGTTCAATAGGATCATTGGGTTGTTGGCAGCCTAAACTTAGAGCGGATAATAACAAAAAGCTACATAATATCGCGGGCTTCCATTGAGCATGTATTTTCATACATGAATTATACATACATCGCATCATGCTATGTGCGATAAATGTTTTATTTACTGTTGAATAATCCTCTGATGTAGTTAATATGCCCGATATGCTGGAAAAGTTCATTGAGGATTCGTACAAAGACGTCTGAGATAGCCATTTCAGGTCTTTGTTCTCTAGGGACTATAGTTAGGTCAGATTCTTGCAAGGAAATCAAGTAATTTAATGTGGAGTTCCTGACTTCATTTCTATATTTTAGGAGATCGGCAAAGTCTAGTTTGGGAAATGCTTTAATTTGGTCAGCAGTATGACCAAAACCATTGTCGCGAGTTGGTAAATTAAAATGGGTATACCAGCTATTGGTTTCCCACAGTTCCAGTTGTTTGTTGCAAAAGAAATTGAACCACATGTCTTCTACACGGCTCATGTGCCACACGATCCAGTTGATGTTGTTTGATTCATTGGAAGGTCGCCACATTAATTCTTTATCTGTAATTTCATGTATTGATTCGGAGAAATATTGTTCTTCGTCTGTTAATGAAGCATGAATGAAATCTAAAGCGTTCATGTTAAATGGCTCCTATAAAATCATTAATTGCAGATATAAATTCCTGAGGTTTTTCTAATTGTGGAATGTGGCCACATTCAGGAATAATAATTAATTTAGAGTGGGTAATAAGATCATTAAATAATTGTCCGTAGTCACTTGGAACAATTTTGTCATCATCGCCCCATAGTAACAATGTGGGCATATTAATCCGATGAATCCGTTTTTTGAGGCCTTTGTCTGGGATTGGCCAACAGAATTTACCTATCGCAGCTAGAGTGATCGTTCGATTTACATTTATCAATGCTCTCTCAGATGGATCCTCGGGAACAGTGCTTTTCTTTATAGCTATTTCAGACTCACCGTTATGCCATAGTAATTGTTTCCGCTCATCTGCCGTCAATATGAAGAAATCTGTAACTGGACTGGATTCAATCCAGAGACCTAATGAAGAAATCAAGGATAGGGATTTAATTTTATTAGGGAAGCAAGCAGCTAGTTCTGCCGCAATCATTCCGCCATATGAGTGTCCAATGAGGTGAACAGATTGCAGATTCAACGAGTCGATTAACTCATCATAAAAGAGTACTAAGTCCCATAAATTATCTAGTGCTTCAAGTCCGGTAGAATTTGATACTCCTGGATGGGCTGGTACGTAGACCTCATACGAACTTGCGAGTTGGTCTAGATATTCTTCCCACTCAGGAAACCCGTCAGCTCCATGGATATATAGTACAGGTTCACCTGATCCACCTTTCATTATTTCTATGTTGAATTGGTTGTTACGTACTTGGATAGTTTGCTTAGATGAGTAGTTAGTCATTTGGAGCATCCTAAAAGATTTGTATTCTTCGGGTAATACTACTCAGAAAAGAAGCTGTAATCAATAGTAAAGAGGATTTTATTTTGTTGACACTGAATAGGACAGTAAATTATACTTTTGTTCGGAATGGTAGAAATTGTTACTTAAGTTCCACAGAACCGTTCCGGTACATCCCTAACAAACAGGGAGAGACGTTTGTTTTCCTATAAATTGATTTACACAATTAAAAATGTCGGCTAAGTATATTTTCGTAACTGGCGGAGTGGTGAGTTCCATAGGGAAAGGTATCACTGTCGCTTCCATAGGAAGAATATTAAAGAATCGCGGGTTTGATATTTCCGTAATCAAA
>CEQU01255436.1_pt1 | contig 10281 bp, 13 predicted proteins | sample 531031 | NCBI WGS metagenome assembly CEQU01 (sample SAMEA2621216, study PRJEB7988) | marine metagenome | isolation source: saline water (ENVO:00002010), including
GGTCTTTGTCGAAGATCCGAGCACTTCCAAAATGGATAACGGTATCGATCCTGTTGCCACTGGGGCTAAACAGGCCGCAAAGTTGCTCCAGAGATCGGCAAAGCCGATCAATCAGCCCCCTCCCACAACGTCCAAAAGCGTTGAGAAGGGTGCTCACCAGCTCAGTTTGCTCTGAGCTGGTTTTTCTTTGAGACATTGTTTTTCTTGGGGTTTCAGAACCGTCGCCCGGAACACTCTGAGCTACCCCGTAAGGCCAATGAAAAACCCATCCGAGCTGCTGGGAATTGCTTCCGCTTTGCACCGATGGGTGTTTTCTGGTCTGATAGTGAGGGTATTTCACGAGCGAATTCATCCTGCATTGGGCTGCGCCTCATTCAGATTAAGTCTGAGAGCAGGACTTTAGGCGGGGTTTAGCTGTGCAATGTGTCGACAGGTGCCAAAAATTGGATCGAACCGACATTTGCGGTTTACCAATAGGGATTGTACCCGCTGCCCTTGAAGTATAGCCGGTTCACACGGACGCTCTTGTTGGCGTACAGGAAGTATCCGGTGCCCGATAAATCCTTCAGAAATGCCGATACTTCGTCTGTGAGTGTGCGTTCACAATCGACGAGAGGAATCTGGCGACCATCCGATGCTCTACCAGTTTCGTACTGGCCATCCTCGTTGAAGGGTAGGTCCCTGCCCCAGCAAACATTGAAGCTTGCCGGTTTTCTGGCCGTCCACGCAGGGTTAAAGCCCCACGCATAGCGGACATAGTTCGGAGCTGTTTCTATGGCCTTGGCGCCGAAATTATAGACGCGCAGGTACATCGGCTCCTCGGCTCGATCTTTGAACAGCAGTATCCGGTCATCGGTACTTTTATCGACCAGCGCAAAGCCGTGACGTTTTGCAACATCGATTGTCGATCGAGCAACGAAACGGTTCACGTCATCCAAGCTTTCGATGCTCTGCCCATCGATCACATCGGGCAGTGCATACTTCGAAACCACGTCTTGTGAGTCATCGCCATTCGTCACAGCCAAAGCGAGCAACAACAGGGAAAGTGGGCCGTCGGTGGCCAAGGCCGCGGCGTCAAGGGCCGCTGGCATCGGCGCCAACACGTCCAGATCCCGGGAATTCTCAAAATCATCCAGGATATAGGCTTGTTCGGTCGACGACTTGAGCTCGATGGCTGCCAGTTTCGCTTGATCCGTTGGCGGTGGTGCTGCGTCCGGGTAGTTGGCGCAGGCACTCAGCGCTGTTGCAGCGATCAGGGATGTGATTTTGATGGAATTCATATGCTTGCTCATACTTTGTTTTTCGAACTTTACGGGTATTGTTGGCGTTCGCACAACCCTGAGCTTGCGCGTATAAAAGTTTGATGACCTTTGATGCTTCATCGGAATTGAAAACAAAAAAAGGGGAGCAAATGCCCCCCTTTTTCTGGTGTTGATCAGTTAAATTCGTCTACCCAACCGACGAACTCAAGATATTGAAGGCCACGGTAGTCCTCGATTTCGAAAGTCGAGGAGAAGCAGCCACTGCGAGCTGCGAACCGATTGCCTGCTTGTTCCCAGGTTTCCCCTGCGTGACATACGATCGCGATTTGAACGTCGTCATTCAGATCAGGGTGCCTGTTGTAGAACAAACCTACCCGCGTCTCTCCTTCTTTGGCCAAGCGTTCGAACTTGTAGCCTTGTTCAGCAAGATCTTTCTCCAGAACATCAAGCATAGGTTCATTCGCTAGATCGCACGGAACTGTGTGCCCGAAAGCAAATAGATCACGCGATGCCAGGTCGGTTACGACTACGAGTTGTTCATTGTTCATCATGGTGTGTCTCCTTCAGCAAAAAAGAAGGGACACACTCCTCCCCCGTGGGGAGCAGTATGTCCCCATGGGGTTAGAGTGATGAGTGTTAGCCTGCGAGCTGCAGGTTGGTGATCAGGTTGAGATGACGAAAGCCTGCTTTACCGTAGTTGCTCCAAACATCGAGCCAATCCACGCACTTTTCACCATCGGAGATGTCAAGCGGTGGCAGGTGGTCGAAGATCTGAATGTCCGGTCGAGCCATTGCCATCCGTTCACGGAACGCATGGGCTGCTTCTTCGCCTCTCATTGATCGATCTTTATCGACGAAGTTGTGGATGATTTTGACCTCGGCCGGAGGGAGGAAACGTTCGAGAAGAACAGCATTTCCACATGCGCCAACGTTGAGGCCGGTCCCTGCCTCGACTGCAATACCTGTTTCCACGCCTTCGGTTATGCCAATAACGGCGGCCGGGGGGGAAAGCCAGATCGTACTTCCAGTCAAAGTAAGGTCATCCGGTTTCTTCGTCATTTTCTTCGGGTCACCGTTGACCGGGGCTTTGTCGCCTTGCGGTGTCAGGTAGATCCGATGAAGGTTGGTGGGTTTCCGTTCCTGATTAATGAACATCATTACCAGGGCAGGATAGGTTCCAAGGACTTCGCCAGTGTCTTCATCCCAATAATCCAGTCCCGGGTGGAAGCGGATGAAAGGGTTCGTTTCGTAGCGGGTGGAATTCACTCCACGCGCATCGAAATAGAGACGAGCCGGACGGGCGTGTTCATGAGACAGCGGGACTGAAGCCGTCCAGATCTCGTTGAGCCGTTGACGCTGTTCAGCGACTTTTTTCGGATCGACGATCTCCCTTTTCGGGACGAACTTCGGTTCTTGCTTCTGCATGGGTGGCCAACCTTTGCCGCTTTTCTTTGAGGGATAAGCGCCATTTGTTGGCTGCCGTCTTGGTTCCGGATCAATGCCGAGGTATTCACCCAGGTCATTGATGACAATGTTCAGCGGGACATCGTTAAGCCATGACAGCAAGCCGAGACCCGTTGAAAATACTCCACAAGAGTTGCAGACACCACCGCCAGTCTCCTCAAAGTCCTTGAAGAATCGAAACCCGTCCCGGCCCCCATGGCGGGGGCAGGCACCGTGACTTCCACACCTCCGCAGAACCTTGGCGTCAAACGACTTGGTGCTGAACCTTTGGATTATTTCTGACCAACGGCCACTGGCCGCATTCAGAACTTTGTCTTTGTCATAATTGTTCATCTTAGTTGCTCCTTAGCAAACAGCGATTTCGCGAACGGATTTCAGTGCGGCGCGCGCTGCGCTGTCGCACCAATCGTGGTTTTGGGTATTCCAGCAGCCGTTTATCGCGATGTGAGATCGCTGGTGCTTTGGATTGACCTTGATACCTTGCTGTCGGCACGAGAAAACAAGTTTTGTCAGCTCGCGTTCGGCATGGTTCGGCCGTTGTTGAAGATTAATAAGATCGACGGTGCGGTCACTATCTGTGATCACTTCTATCGACTTGAGCTTTTTGCCAGAGCAAAGCATCTGGGCGATGCGCAGCGCTCTGGTGACAGCAACAGCTTCACTATCCGTTGAGCTGTTTATGTCAGAGATTGCTCCGTGAAACCGAAACTCAGTCTGATTGTGAACTGGTTCGGAGAGCTTGATATGCATCCCGAAACCAGCTTGCCGGTTATCGTAAGAAGCATCGGTGATGATGGATACGTGCATGGTGTCTTCCTTAGCAAAAGGAAGGGGATGCACGTCTCCCTTGGGGATACGAACATCCCCTCTGGGGTTTAGCGCTTCAAGATGCGGTCAGCGAGGGAGAACAATGTATCTGGCAGACGCGAGGCGTCCTTTAGATACTCTGTATCCTCGATAAAGCGTTGGAGCGCGTTGGATTGGAGGGCTAGACCATAGAGCTCGATGCCGCTTTGCTTGCAGCGCTCGATAATGCTCTCGGTAGCCTTCGGGTTTCTGGGCTCTCCATCAGAAAGGACGATGATGATTTTTCGTTCGTTTTGCCTGGAGAGAACTTGTTCAGCAGCGAACATGAGAGCTGGAGCCAGCGGTGTCCCGCCATCTGCCAGTAGTCCCCCATATCGACCCTCTGTAGCGCGCGCTGTTGATCCAAATTTCTGGATCTCCAGAACGTCAGAGGATCGACCGGGAAAGGCCATACCGGCGAGCTCCACATGTGAGAAGCTGTCGATGGTCAATGCCAATCCCAATGCTGCCTGACGAGCTGCAACGATTGCGGATACCGGCTTGCCGGTTTCTGCGTTGAAATAGCTCATATTTTGCATCGAGCCTGATCGATCGATCAAAAGAGCGACCGAGGCCGACGGCAAGGTATTTTCTTCAGTGCGTCGAAACACCCGATTGTTGCCGGTGCGAACACTGGTCAATCGGTTTGCATCGATGCGACGCCCTTTTCTGGAGCGGAAGCTGCCAACGCGCTTTTCCTCTTCCAGGGCGACCTGAAGCTTGCGACGTAGACGGTTGACCACTGCTTTGGCCGTGTCTACGTCATCTTTGTTTTCGGCGATGTTATCAGAGGAAGAAGGAGCTTCACCGCCGAGGGAGCCCTCACCGGTTCGTTCCGCTTCCTGATAGCCCTCATTGAGTTCGTCAGCCATTGCTTGGCCAATGTCAAAAGCTTGCGGGTTCTGATCCTTCAAGACTGACTTCAATGCCGCCTTTTTGGCTGCATCGTTGTCCGCTTGCGAGGAATTCGCGTCGCTTTGAGCATCGGTAGCGATGACCGGCGTGCTCTCGGAGCCCTCTTCGCCGTCTTCTTCACCAGGCAAGGATTTATCTTCTTGCTGCTGCTGTTTTTCCTCTTCCTCACTCTCCTGTTCAAGCATTGCATAAACCTGAGAAGCCAGGTCCCAAGCATCTGCCGAACTATCGAGCTCATTGGATTGCGTTAGCATTCCTTTCAGCCGTGTGACGGCCCCTCTTGGGAAGGTGTTTTCAACCTCTTGCAGATATTCACCGGCAATCGGTTGAAGTTCGTGTTGGCCCGGTAACTGGGCGCGTTGTTGATACAAAACGAAGTTCAACAGCTTTTGTGTTGGATCTTCATTGATGATCTCGTCTTTGGTGGGCGTTGCATCTCCAAGAAAGACCTCGTGAGCCATTTCCATGAGAAGCTTTTGAGCACCACCGTACTCCCCCATCATGCAACGCTCGATGCGTCCATCTTCAAAGATATTGAAGAGTTGCTCATGAAGGGGTTGCGTTTCCGGAACACTGAAATCGGTAAACCGAACATGTCCACATTCATGCAGGAGCTTGCCGAGGGCGAGCCTGCGTAAACGTTCGCTTTGTGGATCGAAATACGGAAGTTCGATCCAGTTGCCATCAGTGCAGGCTTGTTTGCCCCACTTGATTTCGATGTTGGCCTTTTTCCCGATCGCCGAAGCGACGATCGGGAAGGCATTGTGAATTGGGTTCATCTTTTGTCTCCGAAGAGAGGATGCACCCATCCCGCGGGGATAAGTGCATCCCCAAGGGGTTAGAATCCTGCGCACGCAATGCCGGCAATAGTCGGCTGGGCTGGGACGGCTTTCGAAACAGGTTTCGACTGCGTTGTCACAGCCACGTTCGGCGTGCGGTGAGAAATCGAAGGCATGAAATCTGCACCAACCACAAGTTGGGTGTTTGCAATATTTTGTTCCTCGACAACCGGGGTTTCCTCAACCACTGGTTCATCTGTGACGGCTTGCGTCTGGGATGTCTCTTCTGTTTCCTGCGGCTCTTCGCTGAGCGACGGAGCCTCCTCCACCGCTAGGGCAGTGTTTGGGGTTTGTGCTTCTTCAGCTGGCTCAACCTGAGCAGCAGGCGAAGCACCCCAATCACACCGGGGGTGAGATTGTGCAGGTTCGTTTGGAATCACCGTCGTTTCAGCAACGGCGGTGTTATTGGTTTCTTCTTCAACCGGTTCGGCTGGCAATGCTTCTGGCGAAGGCGTTGCAGCGGAGCAGTTAAAGAGGTCGACGTTTCGATCATCTGGTTGCTGAGCGAACAGCTGAGCTGTTTGCATCACCTGCTCACCATTCGTAAGAGTGTTGAGCATGCTGGCAAACTGACGATAGTCGTCTCCACTAATACCGCCTGTTGCAGGCAGTTTGTCGTAGAGCGCCTTGACCCAATCGGCGACGACGTCAAATTCACTGTTCACGAAGGACAGCTGACGCAACCGCTTTTGAATGGTGTCGAGGATAGAACGACCACGCGACGTGATGTACGAAACGCTGTCGGTCGAGCCCTTCAGGCTGTTCTTGATGTAATCGTTGGCCAAGTCGGCCACTTCATCAAGAACACGATCCACAAGCTTGCTGGCTTTCTTGTGCAAGTCATGGCTCGGAAGGCTTTCCACTTGGAAGAACGAAAAATCGTACCCGAACTTCCGTGCGACCTTTTCTGAGGAGATCATTGCTTTGCGCAGTTGCTGCTCAAAGCCCGGGTTTTCTTTGATCCACTCATTTGTCAGTTCCTCGAAATTGTTCACGAGGTCTGAAACACGTTGGTTGAACTCCATCTGAATATCGCGCAGCTCGTGGTCGAGCTGATCAATATCGGAGAGCCTCACAGCGTATCCGCCAACAAACGGAATGCCGTATTTCATGCAAGTTCGGTGCGATCTGCTCCGAATCTGTTGAAACTTCGAGATGATGGAGTTTTGGATCAGTTTCTTGGACCCGAAAGAAACCGCCGTATCTGGCGGCAGCATCGACTGATCGATGAAGTCATCCTTGTCCAACCGCGAACGACCGCTCCATGCGGAGATGTCGAGGTTGACAATGGCCATTTTGGTCAAGATCTGGGTGTTGATTGTCGTCATTGGTGTATGTCCTCTTAGCAAAGGAAAGGGGACACACCACCCCCAGCGGGGACATTGTGTCCCCTATGGGGTTAGTAGACAGGATTGAGTTACTCTGAGCGGTCGTCTGGACGCTCGCTCAAGGTATCTTCATGTTGTTCGTCTCCGACAGAGGGTGCTTCGCTCAAGAGCTTGGCCACCGCTGGCGAATGCAGTCCGTACGGTTGCTCGAAAACAATCCGTGGAGAGCAAGGTTGCGAGTGTTTTTTCATTTAGAAACCTGCACTCTGAATGTTGATTTTGGATAGATCCGGTTGAATGCCCAACTGGACAGCCAAGGTTTCCACATCTGGATAGAAGCCAAACGTTGAAAAGATCCAATCAACGGTGTTGTTGATTACCCGGCCTTCGGCATCAGCAAGGATGCAGTTTTCCTTTGAAAGCATCTTCTGAGCAATTGCCCAAAAGAGTACCGGCAGGAATTCCGAGCGCTTCAGGTCGTGGTCTGACATTGTCATTGAGAAGTCCGTGTTATCGGCTTTGGCCGGGAACAAGGGCTTCAAACCACCTTCGAAAGAGTTGCAAAGCCTGATGTTGAAATCGTCATCGATCTCTGCACTCAGCCCCTGCCCTTTCAGTGCAGTTTTCGCCTCCATAAGAGCCAGACGTACCGTCCCAGCTGACTGACCGCTGATTGCAACTGAAAGCGCTGTTTTCGGAATGTCCTGGCTCAAAATGTCTGACACCTTTACCCGAATACAATCCGGTAAACGGTCAGGGGAGAATTGCGGCAGAGTGAATTTTTCCTCCTCGTGCAGTTCTCCCAGCGTTCCATCCGCGTGCAATTTTCGAAAGCCCACATGGTGGAAGCCTTCTTGTTCGCGTTGTCGGATGGCACATTCAAATCGTGAACGACGCAGATGAGCGTCGCCTCGATTCACAGACTTACTGAGATGTGTAACCTCAGTGACTGTCGTGAGTGGTTGGTTCAAGTTTCCATGCAAGGCAAAGAAACGACCGCCAGATGTAAAATAGGCGAAAACACGAATGTTCCCGCCCAGTTCTACCTTCTCCATACAGTTTACGAAACTGTTCAACATCTGCGGCCTCACTCAGTTTCATTTTGTGAGGACAGGTGTGTGTCGAGAAGGCCTTCGATCGCAGCCTTGTCGGTTTCCCCGACACGGTTTAGCAAAGCAGAATAGGCTGCCTCCTTAACCGGCGACTTCGTTCGTCTGGACTGGAGTTGAAGAGCACGGGTCGCCCAGCGCACCATTGTACGAGTGGACAGGGTTGCATTGAGTTTACCGGCTTTGAATTGATCACGAACATCATGCGCAACAGCCAGCATTTCTCTGAGAACATCATCCCAGTCGAAATCTGGAGCAATTGCCTGAAGGATTTTTAGTTCATCCTCCAGATCCATGTAATCGACCTGTGTAACCAGGAAACGATCCATGAATGCCATGTTCATGGTTTTGACGCCGCCATAAAGACCGGTGTCATCACCAACGCCGGCACTGTTGCCGGTTGCGATCATTTTGAAGTTTGGATGACGCTGGATGATTTCGCCGTCCTTCTCGCGAAGGCAAAGCGTGGAGCCGTCCAGGATCCCGTTAAAGCCGGTGAGCTCATCCGGGTTCATGGTGTCAATTTCGTTGATCACGAAAACGCCACCATCACGGAAGGCTTGAACCAGAGGTCCGTCCACCCAGTGGAAGTTCCCTTCGATAATGACCCATTTGCCAAGGAAAGTCTCGAACTCGGTCCGAGCGTTGGCACTTGTTTCATAAAAAGGGATGTTTAGACGTGCACAGTATTCGCGCACGAGCGATGACTTTCCGCAGCCGGTCGGACCGGTGAGCATCAGGCCATCTGGGGATTTTGTGTACATGAATTCCGTCAGTTCACGGATCGCATCGAGTTTGAAAACAAAGCTCGGATTTGAGATCGGAACAGCGATGTGTCCGGTATCTGCAAACCCTGCGATCGTGGCCGTGTCCGGAACGTCGAGACCAAAGGTCTCACGCACACTGTAATTAGCCGGCATAAGTCCTGCAGGCTGGCTTTGGTTCAGGTTTTGATCTTTGGAATGAATCGAAACGTGGTTGTTCATTTTGTGTGTCCTCTTAGCAAAAGAAAAGGGACACACTTTCCCCTGCGGGGACAATGTGTCCCCATTGGGGTGAAGTAATTCTTACGGCTTACTTCTTGCCGAATTTCTCACTGAAGCCAGTCAGATCATTGATCAATATTAAAAGACCAAAAAACAGACATGGCACGATGAGAATACTGAGTGTTTTTAGCAATGCAAAGTCATGCTCACCCATCATTTGCCTCCATCTTTCTTATCACCGGGCTCTGCAAGCAAGCTCAGCAAAAAGAGGGCCACAGCGGCTATCATTATAACCTCTGCGGTTGACTGATCAAGTTTGTCGTCAACGCCAAAGAATGGGATGACACTCGTAGCAGACAGCACAACACCGATCTTCTCGAAGATATCGGCGAAGCGTTTGCGCCTGCGGCTGACCACGGCCATGCTTCGTGCAATGGCGCGGAGTAGTTTTTTCTTCATGTTGTTCTCCTTATGAAGATCGGAGAACACGCACCTCCACCATGGGGACAAGTGTCCCCGATGGGGTTGAAGTTTGGTCTACGCAGACTGTCTGGTGACCGTTTGTCGTTGTGCGGAGAGCGTAACGCGAAGCTGCGACGACGGTTCTGAACGATACGCATCCAGTGTTTCCACTGGAATATTGTGATCTTCACAGAACTTGTTGACGTCGGGCCTGCCTGCTGCACGCACCTTGGATATGCGAAGTCCCGCGAACTCACCGGCATAGTGATTGCCGATGCGCTTTCCGAGGCGTTCCCGGATCGCTTGTCGTTGTTCTTTCGCGTCTGCTTCTATCTCTTGAAGGCGACGGTATTCTGCCGCTTCCTTTTCCCACAAAACCGCGTCGTTACCTTCCGGAACAAAAACATCCCTATCGGGATCTTTCTCTGGAGGCACATCTGTCAGAATGTGGTTGTGATAGAAATTCTTCACCGCGCTGAGCATCTGATCCACATAGTGATCATTGCGGTAAACGGTGAAGATGACCGGGTCTCGATCGTGACGCCAGAATACCAGGTATCCCTTTGTCGCTCCGAGAACAGCCATTTGTGTTTGAAGCTGATGCCAATAATACTCGAACAGCGGACTGCGTTCTTTCAATTGGAGCATCTCATCAAAACGCTTCTCGGTTGGACATTTCAGTTCGACTGGAATGCCATCTATCGTCAATCCGTCGAGCGAAGCTCGCAGACCGGGATAGACTGTGCTCATGACGCATCCGGGATCAGCCAGTTTACCGGTATGATCTTCAAACCAGCAACGCGCTCTCTCCTCGTTTGCCACGCCATATTGCACAGCTGGAACACGAGACAGGTCCGGCTCATCGAGCAGTCCCTTTTTTCGCGCCCAAACCTTGAACGGTGTTTTGAACTCAGCTGAATCAAAGTGATCAGCAACTTCGTATCCCAGTATAGCAGCAACGTCGGTTGCAGTTACTCCCTGCTTGCGCCATTCAAACCATTCTGGGGATCTTTGCTCGATGTTCACCAACTCAAACATCAGCGGCCTCTGGGCCAAAGATTTCGTTGGCC
>CEQU01046849.1_pt1 | contig 10274 bp, 10 predicted proteins | sample 531031 | NCBI WGS metagenome assembly CEQU01 (sample SAMEA2621216, study PRJEB7988) | marine metagenome | isolation source: saline water (ENVO:00002010), including
TAAAGGCCGTAGTCAGGGCGCCAGTGAACGTAAAATCAATATTGCTCAGCGCTTTGTCATGTTCTTCGTTAATCACATTCGTCAGGCACTGGGCAGCCTTGGCGAGCTGTGGCGGCAGCCTGCAGCATCGCTGATGACTATTGGTGTGCTGGGGTTGAGTATTACCCTGCCGAGTACGCTGTACATTCTGGTTAAAAACACCGAAAAAATCAGCGCAGGCTGGGAGCAGGCGGCGGAGATTTCGCTGTTTCTCAAAGACCAGACCAGCGCCGCAGAAGCACAACAGCTGCTCACCCGCTTACAGACCTGGTCGGAGATCGATCGCGTGGTTTATGTTCCTGCTGATGATGCGCTGGAAGAATTTAAACAACTGTCCGGTTTAGGTGATGCGGTAAAGTATCTGGAAGCCAATCCGCTACCGGATGTGGTGCTGGTGACTCCCGGCGAAAAGCACACTGCGCCAACCGCAGCGCAGATGTTGCTGGAGAAGCTTCAGCAACAACGTGAAGTGGATATGGGCAAGCTGGACATTGAGTGGCTGGAGCGGCTCTACGGCTTTCTGCAAATCGCTACCGAGCTGGTTACCATCATTGGCGTATTGTTATTTATTGCTGTGATCCTGATTGTTGGCAATACCATTCGCCTGAATATACTCAATAAGCGGGACGAAATCCTGGTGATGAAGCTGGTGGGGGCTACCGACGGCTTTATTCACCGGCCGTTCCTCTACACCGGATTTTGGTATGGCTTGCTGGGAGGCGTAATCGCCTGGATGGCGGTTATCATTATTTTGTGGTGGATGGACAGCAGCATTCAGGCGTTTGCCAGTTTATACGACAAGTCTTTCCACATTACCGGCTTAACCGGTTCGGCGCTGCTTACCATGTTGTTTTTGTCGGTGATGCTGGGGCTGGTGGGGTCGTTGATTTCGGTGCAACGGCATGTGCGAGAAATTGAGCCGCAGTAACCTTTTTTCGTTATGAACTATCTGGCCCATTTATTTTTAGCCCGGCCCACTGCCGACTCCTGCTTCGGTAATTTACTGGGTGATTTCCGCCGTGGTGTTGATCTTAACAGCTATTCCAATGCGGTGAGAGCGGGTGTTGCTAACCATATCTTTGTGGATAAATTTACCGATTCGCACAATATCGTGCGTCAGGCCCGTAGTGAAGTTTCTGCCGGGCGCAGGCGGTTTGCCGGTATTATGCTGGACGTGTTATTTGATCATTTCTTAATCAAGCACTGGTCACTTTACAGCGAAGAAAGCTTCACGGTGTTTAGCCAGCGCGCCTATGATTGTCTGGGACGGCGCGTCAGCATAATGCCCGAGAATATGCAGGCAATGGTCGGGAGTATGCTGACTCATCGTTGGCTGGATACCTATAGCCATTTGCAGGGCGTTGAACGGGCGCTGGAGCGAACAGCCAGTCGCATTCGTTTTAAGCACAATTTTCATGGCAGTATTGAGGACGTACAGCAAAATTATGCGCTGTTTGAACAAACGTTTCTGACATTCTTTCCACAATTGCTAGCCGCTGTACGCCAGCACGGTGTGGAAGACTGAGCGACCTTATTTGTCGATGACCTGCTTTTTCGGGAAGTAAGACGAAATGGTTTTGCGTACCCCGTTGCCCCACACAATGGCCTGATTGTACAAGCTGTGCAGGTATTTCTGGTCGATGTTGAGCTCTCTGGATTCACGGATCACATTCATCCACAGCGCCCCTTCAAAGGCACGAACCAGTTTCAAATAGTGATTGAATTCAGCCGATTTGCATAGCAGCGCATCGTTAACTTCGTCGGTCAGCGGGAGCTGGCGTAAAATATCCGGCATTTCCTGGTCAAGCAGGGCATCGAGTAACGAAAACAGGCCAATTAAAAAGCCAATTGGCGGATCGGAATTAAGTCCACGCTCCTGAGCGAGCAGATCGAAGAACTTAGCCCGTACCAAAGACATATGCAGCAATTCAAGCGGCTTGTCGTCGCCTAAATGAGCCAGCGACAACAAGGCGATGAATTTCTTAATTTCCACCTCGCCCATGTAGTTGAGCGCATGCTTTAATGAGGTGATCTTGTAGCGTTTATTAATAGTGGGGTTATTAATAAACTTGAGTAATAAAAACGACAGGGCGGCATCGCGTTCTACAATCTGGTTAATGCGCTCCAGATTAAACTGCGAGCTGGCGCTTTCGCCCATCAGGTCAACCAGGTTCATTTTTGACGCAGGTAGCTGACGTTGCACGGTTTTTTCTGGCGTTGCAAAGAAGTAACCCTGGAATAAATCAAAGCCCAAATCCCTACAAACAACAAAGTCATCGTGATTTGAGACATTCTCTGCAACCAGTTGAATGCTGGATTGCAGAAAACGGGGAATGTTCTGCTCAATCACACTGTAATTGGCTTTGTGCACGTCCACTTTAAGAATATCGATAAGCGGAAAGATAGAATGTTGGCCGCTGATCATCGCCGGATCATCTATCGCCAGTTTAAAGCCCAGCTGTTTTACATGTTTGCAGGCATCCACTAGCGCCGCTTGTTGTGCCGGATATTCAGATAGCTCAATGACCACCGTATCAGGGTTCAGAGTTGCGGGCAGACCGGCAATCAGTGTGTCGCTATGAAAGTTGATAAACGAGGTTTTATCGCCGCAGATATCATCCAGGCCCAGGGTGTGAAAATGTTCCGCGATGTAGCGGCTCTTTTCGTTATCGTGGGTAGGGTAGGTACCGGATTTACCATCCCTGAACAACAGTTCATAACCGAAAACGTCCTTTTCCCGGTCTAGAATTGGCTGGCGAGCGATAAATGCAAACATTAAAATAATTATCCTTGTTATACCGTTGGCCTCAACAACAGGCCTAGACAAACTTTAACCGATGGTTAACCTTTGATCCATCTTTAGTTATTCAAAACCGGCTGATCCGGCGCATTGTTCTGCGCGATAATTAGTTGCGTACTTCATTTTGCAAAGCCGCTGCCCAGCTGAGCGCACTGATATAAATTTCGTGCAGCTGCTTTTGGGTGAGGCCGAAACGCGTGCCAATCGCTCTTACAATACCCCATTGGCCGCGTTCAAAGGCGGTGGCCAGGTGTAAGCATTGTTTAAGTTGATTGTTTTCACCGCATAAAGCGCCACTCACATCACCGGGAAGCGGTAATTTGCTCACTAGTTCTCGCATCTCCTGTTCCATCAGAGTATCGATAAGTGACAACATGCCGGTAAGAAAGCCACTGTTTGGTTTGCTGTGGTCTTTCATCGCAACCAGGATAAGCTCACAAAAACGGGCTCGCACCAGACTCATGCTGAGGATTTCACCAGGCTGGCCGTCAGATAAATTAGCCAGTGACAGCAGGGCAATAAACTTACGCACTTCCTGCTCACCCATAAAGTTCATGGCGTGCTTCAACGATGTGATTTCGTTACGCTTGTTCACCGTGGGGTTATTAATAAACCGGAGTAACAGATAGGAAAGAGAGACATCCCGCTCGAGAATCGTGTTAATATTCTCAATGTTAAGTTCAGCCGCTGTGCTTTCTTTTAATAATTCAAGCATATTGACGGCCGACGAGCTCATCTTACGGTGGCGGATAACTTCAGGACGAGCAAAGAAGTAACCCTGAAAATAGTCAAAACCCAGCTGGCGGTAATAATGAAATTGTTCTTTGGTCTCCACCCGCTCAGCCACTAATTTAATGTTATGCGCCTTCAGAAGGGGAACTGCTTCGCGAATTTGTTCATCAGTAACGGTAGTGATATCAAACTTAATAATACTGATGAGCGGCAGCAGAACCTGCCATTTCTCTTCAAGGTCATAATCATCGAGCGCCAGCCGATAGCCTTGACTGTTGATTTGCTTGCAGGCTTCTACCAGGTCATCACTAACATCAACGGTTTCGGTGATTTCAATGACCACATTTTTGGGGTCGAGACTGGTCGGAAAGCGGTAAAGCAGCGTATCCGTATGAAAGTTGATAAACGCCTGTGCGCCGTTGGTTACTGATTCAAGCCCCACATTCAAATGGCTGGCCGCGAGAATTCTGGAAGTTGCTTCATCGGGCGATATGTTGGGAAAACAGTTTTTTTCACCATCCCGGAATAACAGCTCATAGGCATACAACTGTTGAGATGTATCTACAATTGGTTGGCGCGCTACATATGCAAACATCCGATCCCCATAACATGCAGTTCAGCGCAATTCATTTGCGTTTATTGATCTTGTTCTGTCCAATGGGGGTAATATACGTCGAATGGCGCTGATAATCACCTGTCCAAGGCAAATTTTGCACAGTTGACGGTGCTATTCACCGGTAACCGGTGGTCAATTAAGGTTTTTCTCTGAAAGCGCCGCCAATAAAAGCCGGTCATCTACCGATAGCAGTTGCTATGCATGTGGCAGTAACAAAAAGTTACATGATGATTACGGTTAAATATTGCGCTGAAAAAGTGGTTTTTCTACACTCTTCATCCGGTTAGCTATCGCAGACGTAAAAATTTGAACTTTTTTATGATATCGGGGTCTTGATAAGTATGGTATTAACCCCTATATTTCGTTTTTGATTGGTTGGTGTGTTGCCGTCCGAAGGCTGCGAAAAAGCTACCAACCTAAGCTTCGCAAACTCGCATTTTTGTGATTGGTTTAAGTGAAGTAAACAGGATTTTTTTGAGGTGACTATGAGCGTGGGTACAAGTAAAAACTTACAATCAATGGCCCTGTCTGTTCCACACAATGGAAGTATTGAAGGTTACATTCAGGCTGTCAGCACGATCGACATGCTATCCGCCGAAGAAGAGCGCGAACTGGCGCTACGTCTGCGTGAAGACGAAGATATCGATGCGGCACGTAAGCTGGTAATGTCTCACCTTCGTTTTGTTGTGCACATTGCCAAGTCTTATTCAGGGTACGGATTGCCTCAGGCAGACCTTATTCAGGAAGGCAATATCGGCCTGATGAAAGCGGTAAAGCGTTTTGACCCGTCAGTGGGTGTGCGCCTGGTTTCTTTTGCCGTGCATTGGATTAAAGCCGAGATTCACGAATTTGTACTGAAAAACTGGCGTATCGTTAAAGTGGCGACCACTAAAGCCCAGCGTAAGTTGTTCTTTAATTTGCGCAAAGCGAAGAAGCGTTTGGGCTGGTTCAGTCACGAAGAAGTGCAAACCGTGGCGAATGAACTGGGTGTCAGTACGAAAGAAGTGCTGCAAATGGAAGCGCGGATGAGCTCCCAGGATCAGGCTTTTGATTTGAGTGCTGATGACGATGAAAACGGCAGCTTTGCCCCGGTTCAGTATCTGGAAGATAAATCAGAAGACGTCGAGTCCACCGTAATCAATGACGACTGGGATGCCAACGCGACTAAGCGTTTATACTCAGCCATGAAAACCCTGGACGATAGAAGTCAGGATATTATCGAAACGCGCTGGTTAGCGGACGATAAAACCACCCTGCAGGATCTGGCAGATAAATACCAGGTATCAGCAGAGCGAGTCCGTCAGATTGAAAAGAATGCAATGAAGAAGCTGCAGGCTGCCATGGCAGGCTAACAGTCTCTCTTCTATAAAACAAAAAGCGCCCTGGTTGGCGCTTTTTTTGTATGTGCAGGTTTACTATGGACGTTGGTTAGTCATTACTGATGGTGATATCTACCAAATCGGCTGCTTCACGGGCTGTGGCAACGGCAGACTCAATGGTCTCGCCACGAGCCAGTGCTACACCTAAACGACGTTTACCGTTGATAGTGGGCTTGCCAAATAAGCGTAAATCAGTCATCGGCTGACTCAGAGCCTTATCCAGATTGCTAAAACTGATGCGGTTGCCCTCTCCAAAGCCCAGGATGACCGCTGAAGCGCTCGGGCCATAACAGCTCACATTCGGTATGGGTAACCCCAGAATCGCCCGGCTGTGTAGAGCAAACTCTGACAGATTCTGCGAAATCAGTGTGACCATGCCAGTATCGTGTGGGCGCGGGGAAACTTCACTGAAAATCACCTCATCACCACACACAAAAAGCTCAACGCCAAACAGACCATAGCCACCGAGTGCCCCGGTAATTTTATCCGCTATTTGTTGGGCGCCCGCCAGAGCAGCGTCGCTCATCGCGGTGGGTTGCCATGAATACTGGTAATCGCCGTCTTTCTGAATATGGCCAATGGGAGGGCAGAATGTTACGCCCTGCCGCGTGCGCACGGTCAGTAAGGTAATTTCGTAGTCAAAATCCACATGCCCTTCAACTATCACGTTACCGGCTCCGGCACGGCCGCCCTCCTGTGCGTACTGCCAGGCGTGTTCAATATCGTCAGGGCCGGTCAGCCGACTCTGTCCCTTGCCTGAGGAGCTCATGATCGGCTTTATAAAGCAGGGATAGCCGATGGCTTCTATTGCTGCGACAAATTGTGCTTTATCGCTGGCGAAACGGTATGCCGATGTTGGCAGACCCAGTGTTTCAGCGGCCAGGGCACGAATGCCCTCGCGGTTCATAGTCAGGTTAACTGCATTGGCGCTTGGCACTACGGTAAAGCCTTCTTTTTCGAGTTCAACCAGCTCTGCAGTAGCGATGGCCTCTACCTCCGGCACGATCAGATCCGGTGCTTCTTTCTCTACTACCTCGCGCAGCGCTTTGGCATCCAACATGGAAAACTGATAGCTGCGATCGGCTACCTGCATGGCCGGAGCATTAGCGTAGCTGTCACAGGCGATCACTTCGCAGCCCAGACGCTGGCATTCAATCACCACTTCTTTACCCAGCTCACCGCTACCCAGAAGCAGCACCTTTTTAGCCTGAGGTGTAAAAGGCGTACCTAGTGTTGTCATTTGTCGTCCTCTTTGGGCAATACCCAGTAAATACCATGGAACTCCGCCACCGGCTGAGTATCGTCAAGCACTTCAACTTCCAGCTCCAGACGGCATTTTTTACCTTTTTCCAGCAGGGTGAATTTGCCTTTAAGACGTTCAATATTACACACTGCACGGGGTTTCATGGTGATGGGTTTATGATAATGGATATTGCCATCGCCTAGCACGATGTCGCCATCGAGACCTTTATTCTTGAGCTGCAGAAAAATCATCCCCCAGCCGGTCAATGTGGCCAGCGAAAAGATACTGCCGGCAAACATGGTGCCGTGGATGTTGATGTTTTTATTCAGTGATGCCCGGGTCTCCAGCGTCTTGCCAGTATACTGATGCAGCTTAATGCCCATGTGTTCAGTGATCGGAATGGTTTCGGTCCAGGTATTCTGCAGTTCCTGGCACCATTCGGGGTGTAACACCAGTAAGGAAAAATCATCCAGTTTCTTTACCATTTGTTGGCGTTTTAGCAGGCCCAGCTCATTGGGCGCCTCCCGCTCTATCTTAAAACCACAGGCCTGGAAGAAATCAATGGATATCTCCCGGCTGTTGGTCACGGCACGAATGGCTCCGAGTTCACGGGCTACTGCTTCCAGCGCGTTAAGCATAAACTGACCGAGCCCCCGGCGCTGGTAATCGCTGTGTACTGCAATATGCCGGATCTGCGCTTCTTCGGCGGTGTTTAGATGCACCCGGCCACAGGCAATAATATCGCCGTCATTATTTACCACCATGCGGTGTTCGCTGACTTGCTCGTACTCGTCTCTTTCTGAGCCCGGAGGAAAGTTCCATGGCTGGCGCAAATACTGCCAGCGAAAGTGATAATAAGCCGCCAATGCATCATCGGTTTGCGGTGTGACTATTTTGAACACAGCCTTACCTCAAATTAAATTAGGGGCCACATTAAATCTTAAGGCACTACCAACAGCAAGAGCTGAACCGGAAAATTACACCTGTAGATGGAAGGTGACCGGTCCATCATTGACTAATCGTACCTGCATGTCAGCGCCAAACTGGCCGCTGGCAACCGGAATATTCATGCTTTGTAACTGCTGGACAAAGGCTTCATATAAGGCATTGCCTAACTCTGGCGTGGCGCCGCGAGAGAAGCCTGGCCGGTTACCTTTGCGGGTGTCGGCGACCAGGGTAAACTGCGATACTACTAACACGGCGCCGCCAGTTTGTCTGATATTCAGATTCATCTTGCCATCTTCATCGCTGAAGATACGATAATTTGTTAACTTAGTGGCGAGCTTCTCTACTTCAGCCTGGGTGTCATCTTTTTCCACACCCAACAGGATGAGGATCCCCGGGCCAATCTCGCCCACTGTTTCGCCCGCTACGGTTACGCAGGCTTCGCTTACGCGTTGAATTAGTCCAATCATAAATGTATTAGTGCTTTAAAGTAAATTGATGGGTTGCCTCGCGCAGGGCCATAGCAATTGCTGGTTCTGCACTGCTGTGGCCTGCACCGTCAATCAGCAGTAACTTACTGTCTGGCCAGCGCTGATGCAAGGCATAGGCGCCCTGGGGTTTGCAAACAGTATCACAGCGGCCGTGGATTATCCTGCCGGGAATGCCGGCCAACCGGTGCGCCTGCTGAAGAATTTCATTCTCGCTGATAAAGCAGCGGTTAGTAATGTAGTGCCATTCCAGTACTGCCAGGCTCAGCATCAATGGGTGGGCAGACTCAGGTTGCACCTGGACGCCCGGTGAATGCACCCTGGCAATCGCTTCTTCCCACTGGTACCAGCGGATAGCCGCCTGCTGACGCCGGCGCTCATCCGCCCCTGAAAACACCTCGCTATAGTGAGCTATTACAGCGGTAAAGCTGGTGGGGTTTTCAATTTCTTCAATAAAGCGCTGGTAAGCATCCGGGTAGATTTGTGCCGCGCCGCCGTTGGGGGCCAGAAACCATTTGAAATCCTCCTCTCGTGCCAAAAAAATACCTCGCAGAACAAGCCCGCTCACGGTTTCAGGCTCGCGGATCGCCGCAAGCAAGGCCAGGGTTGTGCCCCAGGAGCCACCGAACATAAGCCAGCGAGTGATACCGAGATGTTCGCGCAGGTGGGTTATGTCGGTAATTAAATCCTGGGTGGTGTTATGACTCAGCGACAGATAGGGCTGAGAACGCCCGCAGCCGCGCTGCTCGAAGCCGATAACATGATAGAGACTGAGATCAAAAAAGTCTGTGTAACGAGAGCCCAATCCGGCCCCGGGCCCGCCATGGATAACCAGCACAGGTTCGCCGTCAGGATTACCATTTAGCTCATAGTAAACCCGATGGCCATCACTGACTGGCAGTAAACCTTGTTGATAGCACACGCCGGACATAGACAAGTTCTCTTACAAATCAGAAAGGTGAAATGATTGTATCTCAACCCTAATTCATTTAGTTTAAACAGTAAAAGAGTATTTAACCGGAGTTATCATGGCTGGACAAGGTTCTGGTGGCAACGTAATTGCCGCGATTTGTAGTTTTTTTATTCCTGGTTTAGGACAATTAGTTCAGGGACGTATTTTAGCGGCACTGTTTTTCTTTGTAGCTTTCGCTGTTAGCTGCGGATTAATTGTACTGTTGATTGGTTATATTCTGGCCCCTATTTTCTGGCTTTGGGCGCTCATTGATGCGGCGCGTTTTAAGGGCGTCTCCTGAACATGCTGTCGGTTATCAAGCGCAGCGCATTGATTACGTTGTTGGTGACATTAACCGCGTGCCAGAGTGCCTATTATGCCGCCTGGGAGAAGGTGGGGGTAGAAAAGCGTGAGATTCTGGTCGACCGGGTAGAAGATGCCCGTGAATCCCAGCAAGAGGCTGAAGAGCAATTTACCTCTGCGCTTGAAGAGTTTTCGGCCCTAATCCAGTTTGATGGCGGCGATCTGGAAGAAGCGTATCAGTCTCTTAACGACCAGTACGAAGCCAGTCAGGCTGCTGCAGAGGACGTAACTAATCGCATTGATAAAATCGAAAGTGTGGCAGATGCGCTGTTTGATGAATGGGAAGCTGAACTCGAAGAGTATAGCAACGCCAGTCTGAAACGCACCAGTAAACAAACGCTGTCTGAAACCCGGCTCAAATACAACAAGATGGTACGCGCGATGCGGAAAGTCGAGAGCAGTATGGAGCCGGTATTAAGTACGCTGCAGGATAATGTGCTGTTTCTCAAACATAACCTGAATGCCAGTGCCATTGGTGCGCTGCAAGGGGAACTTAATAATATCGAGCGTGACGTTAAAACCCTGCTAACTGATATGCAAAGCGCTATTGCTCAGTCCAATAGCTTTATCGCCGATATGAATGGCGTTTAACCCAACTTAGTCGACCTTTCATCGCAATTCTTACTACATAAGTAGTAAGAATTGTTCTCAATCAATATCCCTGCCAGACATCTTATGCATGATTGCCACCAGTGAGAGTAGAGGTGGTAGTGATAA
>CEQU01037274.1_pt1 | contig 10261 bp, 6 predicted proteins | sample 531031 | NCBI WGS metagenome assembly CEQU01 (sample SAMEA2621216, study PRJEB7988) | marine metagenome | isolation source: saline water (ENVO:00002010), including
TAACGCAGCATGGTTAAACGCTCTACGCCCATACCAAAGGCAAAGCCGGTGTATTCTTCCGGATCGATGTTTACCGCCCGCAGTACATTAGGATGCACCATACCGCAGCCCAGTACTTCCAGCCACTGACCGTTTTTGCCCATCACATCCACTTCGGCAGAAGGCTCGGTAAACGGAAAGTAAGACGGACGGAAGCGCACCTGCAACGACTCTTCAAAGAAGTTTTGCAGGAAGTCATGCAGAATGCCTTTGAGCTCGGTAAAGCTGACATTCTTATCTACCATCAGGCCTTCTACCTGGTGGAACATTGGCGTGTGAGTCTGATCGTAGTCGTTACGATAAACACGGCCTGGCGAGATGATCCGCAGTGGCGGCTTCTCGGCTTCCATGGTACGAATTTGCACGCCAGACGTCTGCGTACGCAGCATGATTTCAGGATTGAAGTAGAAGGTGTCATGGTCGGCACGGGCCGGGTGATTGGCCGGAATATTCAGCGCATCAAAGTTGTGAAAGCTGTCTTCCACTTCCGGGCCGGTTTTTACCGCAAAACCCAGCTCGCCAAAAAACTGTTCGATTCGCGCGATGGTGCGCGACACCGGGTGCAGGTTTCCGTTTAACTCGGTACGGCCCGGTAAGGTCACATCAACCGCTTCTTCAGCCAGTTTTTTGTTTAATTCAGCGCTGCGCAAAGCGTCGCCTTTGGCACTAATGGCCTGCTGAATTTCTTGTTTGGCTACGTTAATTTTTTGTCCGGCAAGAGGACGCTCTTCGGCCGACAACTGCCCTAACCCTTTTAACAGGTCGGTCAGCTTGCCTTTTTTGCCCATGAACTCAACTCTAACCTGGTCGAGCGTTGCTGCGTCACTGGCAGCGTCAATCTGCGCTTTGGCCTGACTGACTATCGCTTCAAGCTCCATGATTTCCCCAACTTGGTACTTAATATGCTGCTAACACCCACTGCAATGGTGCACCAGAAGTGCCAACGGCCGCAGCGGGTAAATAAAAGGCCGCTATTTTACACAAAGGATAAAAGCCGCGGCTACCCTAACAAGCTGATTTCAGCAAATAAATTAAAAAAAAGCGAAAATTGTGCTGCAAACCGCACTTTTCGCCGGCAGGTATTCGCTGCCATGCTACTTAATGAGTGGCAGGATAGCTTTAAACGTCTCGGTGTCAGCCCGCTCCAGTAATTCAAACAGTGCCATTTCAACGCCGGTTATCTGTGCGCCGCCAGCCAGCATTTTATTCATTGCCAGTTGTTTGTTGTCAGGATCACGTGATGAAATACCATCGCTGACCACATGCACCTGTTTATTCTGCGCCAGCATATCCATCACCGTTTGATACACACAGATATGGGCTTCAATACCGCAAACCAGCCACTGGTCACGCGCCAGCGCGCCAAATTGCTGTGCTATGTCATCATTACGCAAAGCGCTGAAGGTTGCTTTGGCAAACGCACTCCCGGCGGGGATAAAAGGCACCAGCTCGGGCACTGTGGGCCCCAGCTTTTGCGGTAACTGCTCAACAACCAGTACCGGTATGCCCAGCGTTTGTGCGCCCTGGATAAGACAACGGATAGCCGCTATGAGGCCATCACTGTTGTCCACCATTCGGGCAAGTTTGCCCTGCACATCGATGACCATAAGCCCACAACGTGATTGTATTAACATTACCCGCTCCTGCTTAATCTCTGTCTTGTGGGCAGACTATAGCAAAAACTCCCTGTAATGCACTGCGCGGTCGGCGGTTTGTTGTTTATCCCGATTATTTGTCTTTTTATCGTGCAACCAATGATTTTTTTGGTGCAAGATAATTAACGAGCCCGTTTTATCTTCTTCATTTGCCTATAAAAAATCCATTCGTCATACAATAAAACGCCTGATACGCCACGCCACTAAAAATATAAACAGCTGTTTTAAAAGAATTTTATTGTTTCAGGTTGCTTTTGGCGCTAAGTATATTCAATAAACCAGACCAACTGGTCAGTTTTTGGCACGCCATATGCTCGATGGGTGACGGAACTTTCACACCACTCAACAGGGAATCTTATGAAACACAATTATTCGTTCCATCCCATTGCAGCAGGTATTGCGTTATTTTTCTTATCTTCGCAAGTTGCCGCCGCACCGCAGGAAGCATCCGAGGTCAGTGAAGCTGACGTTGAAAAAATCGATGTTCTGGGTAAAAAAACAGACTACTACTCGATTATGCCGGATGGCGAAAACAGCAGCGCATTTGGTTTGGGCAAAAGCCTGTATGAGACGCCGCGTTCAATTACCGAAATCAGTGAAGACCTGGTCGACAAGTTTGCGCTGCGTAGCGTGGATGATCTGGTGCGCCTCACCCCTGGCGCATTCACCAGTTCGTTTTTTGGTATTAAAGGCGCCATGGACATCCGCGGCGAGCCAGCTGATAACTACTTCCGTGGCTTTCGTAGGATTGCGAACCCGGGTGCATTCAACACCATTGTCCGTGGTGCTGAAAAACTCGAGGTAATGCGAGGGCCGGTTTCACCGTTATACGGCAGCGGCAGTGTGGGTGGCCAGCTCAACTATACGCCTAAGTCGGCCAAGGTTGGCGGCAGTAAATATATTGATGAAGTTACCGGTGACCTGTCGGTTACCGTGGGCTCTTATAATCAGCGCATCATCTCCGGTAGTCTGGGTATTCCGCTGGAAATCGGTGGCAAATACGGCGGTCTGCAGCTATTTGCCGAAGTTGAAGACTCCGAGTCGTTCTTCGACGGCTATGAACCATCCAGCGAGCTGATCCAGGCCGCCGTTGACTTTGATTTGTCGGACAACACCACCTTACAGTTTGGCCTGCAGTACCAAACCACCGACAGTATTCAGGTACCAGGCTGGAACCGGGTAACCCAGGATTTAATTGATAACGGCACCTATATCACAGGTGCAGCGCCAATTCGCAACTCAGATAATCCTATCGGGGCAGATACCCTGTTACCGCAGGAGTCTTCTTTTATTGCACCTTTTGCACCCAGCTTCCTCAACAACGCTTTCAGTAACGTTAACAGCTGGTGTACGGCGGCGGATGCCGGTAGCGGCAATGCCATGTATAACGGCTTTGAAGTGAGCTGTGCCGGTGGCTTTGGTAACTTCCTGGCCGACCGCACGCTGGATAACCCTTATGCACTAACTGATGTTGGTACGGCACAAATTGATCATCAGACGACCTTTATTGATGATCATGACTATGCCGACACTACCGCAATTACCGCTTACTTCGACATTACCCACGAATTCGACAGCGGCACGGTGTGGAAAAACGAAGCGTTTTACGACTACATGGATCATACCAAGTATCAAAGCTGGGGCTTTACCGCTTATTATCCCGATGCTTTCCTGTATGAGTTACGCAGCAGCCTGACCTTCGAATACGAAGGCGACGGCTTTATGGCCAATAGTATTGTGGGCGTCAACTATCGAAATGAAGAGCTCGATAACTATGCAGCCTGGATGGACGAAACCTTTGACTTCAGGGATATCACTGTGGGCCCAACGGCTAACGACCGTATTTCCCCGGCGTCTTTCGACCCCTACCAGAATGCCACTTTACTGTATGACGCCGACGGCAACGTCACCGGCGTAGAAGGTACGCTAACCCGTAATTTCAACGAAGTGCATTTGTCTAAAACCGCTAATGTGGGGACTTTCTTCCTGACGGATGTCACCTACGGCAAGCTGAATTTATTACTCGGCGCGCGGTATGATTACTTTGATGTGGAGTCTGAAAACGGCTGGGTGGCCTACCTTGGCGATCCACAGGGTAACGGCGTAATTTCAGGCAGTGACACCGCGTTCAGCTTTAATACCAGCGTGTCTTACAATGCCGACGGTATTATCCCCTACGTGACTTACTCTGAGTCTAACTCTCTGAGTACCAACCAGTTAGGCGGCATCATTCCAACCACGATTGAAAACAGCCAGTACATTCAGGAGTCTACCCTGCAGGAAATCGGTGTGAAGATGAACCTGCTGGATAACCGCCTGTATACCGCTATCGCCTGGTACGATCAGGATAAAACCTACCGTGACAGTCAAACCGGTGCACTGGTTGCCGTATATGGTGACGGCCTGGAGTTTGAAATGCGTGCGCTGGTAAATGAGAACCTGTCGATATTGGCAACAGCTACTCATACCAATACTGAGGAAGTCAGTAACGGTGCACTGGCGGTAATCAACGGTGCCGATTTTGCGGCTCAGAATGGTTTGAACCCTGAAGACGTCTACGGCGGTCGTATTGCCGGCCCTCGTTCGGCGTTTGTGGGCATGAACACCCGTATGGAACGCGGCGGCTTGCCGGATAATATTGTTAGCATTTATGGTACCTGGGCACAGGAGCTGGGTGCTGGCGATGTTACCGGTAGTCTAGGTCTTACCTGGGTAGATGAAACCTACACCGACATTATGCAAACGGTAATGTTACCAAGCTACACCGTAGTCAACGGCTCGGTCAGTTATGCGCAGGGTCCGTTCACCGGACTGCTACAGGTTAATAATCTGATGGACGAGAAATATTACACCTCAGCAGATTTGTTCGACTCTGTGGTAGTTAAGCCCTCAGCAGGCCGTACTTTCTCGCTAACACTGACCTACGCTTTCTGAGCGCAGCTCAGCTCAAAAAGTACAAGCCCCGGCACTGACCGGGGCTTTTGTATCAGCTGTTCAGCGAATCAAATTCCTGACGCGCTTTGTCGCGGCTCATGCCATATTTTTCCTGCATTTTGCCGTAAAATTCTTCGAAGTTACCTTCCATTTGTTCCACTTCGTCATCGGTAAGTTTGCCCCACTTCTGCTTAACTTTACCGGTTAACTGGTTCCACTTACCTTTAGCAATATCGGTATTCATGTCTTGCTCCTTGTCTTTGAAAAATTGCGCAAGCGTTGAATAACTGATGCGCATATGAAAACAACACAAGGTCTAATGCCAGAATTATACCAAATATAAACCCTATAAATATCAATATATTAAGAATTTACAAAACAGAAATAAAGCGATAATACAAAACTCTTACAGGCTGTTAGTGCAAGAGTTACAAGGCAGGTTGCCGGTGCAACCTGCCGACCGGCTATTTTTGAATTTTAAATACCAGGCTATAGAGCACCGGCACAAACACCAACGTTAGCAGGGTGGCAAAGCCCAGTCCAAACATGATCACCACCGCCATACTGGCAAAGAAGTCATCAAATAACAGCGGGATCATCCCCAGGATAGTGGTAATCGCCGCCATACAGACCGGTCTTACCCGACTGAGAGTAGCGTGAAACAGCGCAGAATACGGCGCTTTGCCCTCTTCCAGCTCCAGCTTCACCTGTTCAACCAACACAATACCGTTTTTGATGATCATGCCAGACAGGCTCAAAAAGCCCAGCAAAGCCATAAAGCCAAAAGGTGCACCGGTGATCAGCAACCCATAGCTAACGCCAATCAATGCCAGCGGAATACAGGCCCAGATAATGCCGGCAATGCGGGCGGAAGCAAACAGCAGCACTGTGGTAATAAACATGATGAGATAACCTATCGGTAACGAACCAAAAATGGCTTTCTGTGCTTTACTGGAGGCTTCAAACTCACCGCCCCACTCCAGTTCATAGCCATCCGGTAATGGGATCGCTTCTATCTTGCCCCGCACCCGGGAGAACAGTTTAGCCGCGGTTTCATTGCCCAGAATATCGTGATCGGCCATAACCGTTAACGTGCGCTTGCGGTCGCGACGCATGATGATGGGATCTTCCCAACTGACAGCAAAGCGTTTTACCACCTGCGTAACCGGAATATACTGCTGGGCCGTGGCCGAATAGATCTGCAGGTTTTCCAGGTTATCGGCGGTTAAGCGCTCCTGCGGCGGTGGCCGGCTGATAATCGGCAGTAAATCCGTGCCATCGCGGTACACGCCTATTTGTGCGCCGGAAAAACTGGTTAACAGCAGATTATCCAGATCGGCTTTACTGATGCCCACGCGGCGGGCGGCCGCTTCATTAAAGATAGGACGGATCACTTTGGTTTGCTGACGCCAGTTATCGCGAATATTACGCGCGCCGCTATCGGCTGCGAGGATCGCTTTAGCTTCTTCGGCCAGGCGGCGCAGTTCGGCTGGCTCCGGGCCACTGAAGCGCGCTTCAATCTTTGCATCGGTGGAAGGGCCAATCTCCAGCCGTTTTATCTTATAAAATACTTCGCTGAATTCTGTTTCCATGTAATCGCGCAAACGCGGTAACTGAGCTTCCAGCGCCTCGCTATCGCGCATCCGGATCACCAGTTGTGCATAGGTCGCATAGCTTTTCTCGGTCTGGTAAGTCAGCATAAAGCGGGTCAGGCCCTGACCCACTGTAGAAGTAACTTCTTCCACGCCGTCTTCGTTTAACAGGTGTTGTTCGATGTGGTTAATTTTATCGGCATTCACGCGAATATCGGTACCGGCCTTATGCCAGATATCCACCAGAAACATCGGTGTGGTGGAAGGCGGGAAAAACGACTGTTTAACGCTGCCAAAGGCAATCACCGCACTGACCAGCAAGGCCACCATGGCCACTACAGTCACCACCCGAAACTTAAGCGCTACATGCAGAATGGTGCTGAATACGTCAAAAATAAGACCATTGTAGAGCTCTTCGCTGCCTTTAAGCTCATCTTCGCCGGCGTTATCGGCATCTTTAAACAGCAATGAGGCAAAAAATGGCGTGAGGGTGATGGCGGTCACCCAGCTTAGCAATAAGCTGACAAACAATACCCAGAACAAACTACCGGCAAATTCACCGGTGGCATCGCTGGATAAGCCGATAGGCGCAAAGGCAATAATTGCAATGACTGTGGCCCCCAAAAGCGGCCACATATTCTGACTCACCACGTAAGAGGCCGCCTGGGCTTTGCTGTAGCCCCTTTTCATGGCGATGAGTATGCCTTCGGTCACCACAATGGCGTTATCCACTAGCATCCCCAGCGCAATGATCAGCGCGCCCAGCGATATACGCTGGAGGTTGATTTCCATTTGCTGCATAAAGATAAAGCTGCCGAGCACGGTTAACAGCAGGATAAGGCCAATCAGCAGGCCGGATTTAACGCCCATGAAAAGCAGCAGCACGACTATTACAATGCCAACGGCCTCGGCCAGGTTAAGAATAAACCCCTGTACCGAATTATCTACTTCGATGGGCTGATTGTAGATAAAGCTTGTTTGCATGCCGACCGGGCGCATATATTCCAGCTCGTCGAGCCGTTGCATAATACGTTCGCCCACATCCACTACGTTAACGCCATCGGCAAAGGATATGCCCAGTAACAGCGACTGCTCACCGTTGTAATGGATAAGATTAGAAGGCACTTCTTCGTAGCCCCGGTAAATACGCGCTACGTCACCTAAATAAATGCGCTCTGAGGCGCCGGCCTGACTGATCAGCAGATTTTCCAGTTCCTGCACGGATTCAAATTCACCAGTGGGATTGATGCGGATGTACTCATCACCAATTTTGACCTTTCCCGCATTAGACACCTGGTTCTGACTCACCAGCAACGCGCTGATGCGGCTGGGGCTTATCCCCAGTGATGCAATTTGTGAACGGGCAATCTCAACAAACACCTGCTCCTGTTGCTCGCCCTGAACGGTTACCTTGCCAACGCCCTCTACCAGGATCAGCTCCCGCTTGAGGTAGTCCACATAATCGCTAATATCCTTATACTGGTACCCTTCCCCGTTGATGGCTATCAACATGCCGTACACATCGGCAAAATCGTCCATCACTCTGGGCGGATAAACGCCGGATGGCAGGGATGGCGTGAGGTCGTTAATTTTGCGACGCATCTCTTCCCAAATCCCGCGCAACGCCTCTTTGCGATAGATGCTTTTCATCTCTACGGTAATCTGCGACTGGCCCGCCGTGGAAATCGACGTGATGTTGTCGACGTAAGGTAATTCCTGAATGGCATTTTCGATAGGGTACGTCACTTCCTCTTCAACCTGAGTAGGCGAAGCTCCGGGATATTGGGTGATCACCATGGCTTTTTTAATGGTGAACTGAGGATCTTCCAGTCTGCCCAGGCCAAAAAAGGCGACAGTGCCACCAATGAGCAGGATCAGCGTGACCAGCCAGCTCGTGGTGCGGTTTTTAACAAAATATCCGGCGATGTTCACCCTTACAGCCCCCGCTCTTTATGCCAGACCCGAATGGTTTCACCGGCCTTTAAGCGGTGCACGCCGGCGGCCACAATTTGCTCGCCATTTTGTAATCCGCCGGTCACAACAAAACCATCGTCGGTGATGCTGCCTAAGGTAACGGCGCGCTTTTCAAGCTGATTACTGCTATTAACCACAAACACGTAGCTCTGCTCGCTTTCGCCGGTGCCGTCTGAAAAAATGGCCGCAGCGGGCACGTTCCAGCCGCCGTTTTTCACTTTCAGGATCTGATCGAGTTGCGCTCGGACAGTCGCCGACATGCCTGGGAACACATTAAAGGTTTCCGGGCGGGCCAGTTGAAAGACTACTTTGTAAGTGTTGGTCGCCGCATCAGCGTCGGTATCATATTCTTTGAGCCTGGCACGAAAAACCTGCTCTGGGTGGGTATCAAAACGCACTTCCGGCTGATACTGGCTATCTTTATCCACATTCGACAGCATGTCTTCGGGGATTTGAATGGCCACATCCACCACGGTGTTTTTTTGCAGCGAAAAGACTGGTTGCTGGGCAGTGATACTTTCGTAGTTTTCTACATAACGCTGCGCAACCTGACCGGCAAAGGGCGCGTGTAATTCGGTATAGGCCAGGTTTGTACGGGCCGATTTTAATGCTGCTTCAGCCACTTTTAACTGTGCCTGAGCTTCGTCAAAACCGGCTTTAGAAGCCAGTTGTTTATCGAGCAGGGTTTTAGCGCGGTCAAACTGCACCTTGGCCAAATCGTAATTGGCTTTGGCCTGATCCACGGCTATCTGATAATCAGTCGGATCCAGTGTGGCCATGGTATCGCCCGCCTCAACGTGCTGACCGGCAGTCACATTCAGTGAATTGAGCTCACCCGACACCCGAAAAGCCAGGGTTGCTTCCTCACTGGCTTCAACCACCGCAGGAAATTCACGGTATCCACCGCGATCCACACTACTTAAGGTAATGGTCTTCACCAGTTTGTTATTTTGATTTTCGGCGGCCGTGGTTTCCGCTTCACCACTGCAACCGGTAATGGCAATTAACAGCGCAGCAGCGACCAGGCTGCTGCGAGTCAGACTCATGAGGTTCACTTAATCTCTCCTGATATTAGGCACTGGCAATATACGCCAACTTAAACCAAAATAATATTTAATCTATTTTACTAAAAACTTAAACTTAATTTATGACACTAGAGCAATTACGCATGTTTGTTACTGTTGCTGAGCATGGCAGTATCGCCAGAGCGGCTGAAATACTGCACAAAACCCAGCCGGCTTTATCCATTGCTATCAAACGTTTTCAGGAGGAATTACAGCTTTCCTTGCTGAAAAAAACGGCAAATCGATTGCAACTGACCGCTGACGGCCAACGTTTACTGCCCCACTGCCGTTACCTGTTACGTCAGGAAAAGGATATCGGCACACTCGCTTTTCATTTAAAACAGGGCCATGAGAGTAAAATCGAATTTGCTTTTGATACTATATGCCAGCAGGACAGCTTTTTCGACGCCATCATCGACACTCAGCAACGATTTCCCCAAACCGAGTTATACCTCTCGGCGGTGCAGCGCTTAGGAGCGATTCAGCGACTTATTGATGGCACGGCTGATATCGCGGTATCCCCCTGGACCCATTCGTTTCACGAACTGGCCAGTTTTGAAACCCAGCCCTTCGGCCGCTTTGATGTGGTGGCGGTTATCCATCAACGCCTCCTCAGTCATTATGACCGCGCGCCCACGTCTTCCAGTCAGCTCAGGGACATCCCGTTACTGATGCCACAATCTTTTGATATTGATTTAAATATTGAAAAAGTCATGGGAGTGGTGCCAAGTTCAACCATTCGAACCAACGACACAAACACTCAAAAAGGCCTGTTATTGCGCGGGGCTGGCTGGGGCTATATTCCGCAAAATACCATTACTCAAGAGCTACAAACGGGCACACTGGTGCAACTGATATTAGATGATGTGACCTCATCCATTCGCGGCGAGATAAACCTGGTGCGGGAAAAGAAACGCCCCCGGGGGCCGGTGGCGTCGTTTTTATGGCAGGCACTTACGGCTATGGCAACAGCTTAACCGGCCGTTAAGCCGGTTAAGCATTC
>CEQU01016434.1_pt1 | contig 10242 bp, 8 predicted proteins | sample 531031 | NCBI WGS metagenome assembly CEQU01 (sample SAMEA2621216, study PRJEB7988) | marine metagenome | isolation source: saline water (ENVO:00002010), including
CGGCAACATGATGGGCGGCAACATGATGATGGGAATGTTCTTCCAGCTGGATCTAAGCACTAAGCAACAGCAAGAGATCCAGGCTATTATGACCCAAGCAATGGCGGGCAGGCAAGTGATGATGGCCAATATGCCAGCATATATGGCGGAATGTCAGGCATTAACCACGGCACCCACCTTTGATGAAGCTAAAGCCAGAGCAATGCTCGCAAAGCGCCAAGGGGTGATGAGCGAAAATATGCTTACTATGTTAAAAGCCCGTCACCAGGCCTATCAGCTATTAACACCGGCACAACAGGAGCAATACTTGATATTGATGCAACAAATGTCTGCCAATATGCAAAATATGATGGGTAGCCAATCACAACATTATTAAGGTGAATAATATGAACGCTATGCACTCTTCCGGCTATTGGGGCAATGGTTGGTGTGATTTTGGGCTTTTTTTTCCGGGACCGTTTGGCATGATATTTTCGTTATTACTATGGACTGTCATCATATTAGCCTTGGTTAAATTAGTTCAGTTGTTACTGAAAAATAAATCCCAACAAATCAACAGTAATAAACCAGTTAACAGCCTTGAGCTTTTAAAGGAGCGTTACGCCAGAGGCGATATTGACGAAGAAACATATCAAAAAATAAAACAAGAGTTGCTCTCACGCTCTTAAACCAAAACGTTCTCTCATTGCTCTGGCGGTGAGGGAATTCATATCAAGGAGATAATTGTGGGAAACAACCTGGGAAATCCTCGACCTGGCTCGCTTTGATAAGCGGATAACAGGTAAACGAAAGGCGCTGGGACAATCGGGGATTGAATCCGTAATCAAGGGTGGACTGCTTCGCAGTTTATTCCATTTCATTGGGGTTATGTTCGGTTTATGAGTCGAAAAGCACTGTCTTATCTGCTGTTACTCTTGATTGCACTGCAATCAGTGACAGCTATGGCTGACGTGCATCCCATTAATTATTCGGATACAGCCCCTTATTCCTCTGATTTCATCGATGGCTCATCATCGGGAGTACTGGATAGCTCGACCGCTACTGATCCCACTGATCAGAATATGTCCACTGACTGCCTGTTTCATTGCCATCACCATGGCTGCCATTGCCATGTCTATTTATCCGGTAACCTGACTCACCCCAACTTTTTGCATAAACATTCGTTGCATAACGACTCTCAAGCCCTCATTCCCGAGGCCCCATCCTCGTCGCTGTACCGCCCTCCAATCGCCTGATTTTACCGATTATGTTTTTTCTGTGTTGCCGTTATCGTTGCAACGCGCGGTTTGAATTATCTTAAATAAGTAGGATCTACCATATGCTATCAATACGTACTGCGCCGGGTTCTGGCGCTTTGGGGCGGAGGAATATCAAAAGCCGATGTATTCTGTTCAGTTTATTATTTTTCATTTCTTCGTCGGGGCTTAGCGCCGAGCCTGGGGACTCAACGATCACGCTGACCAATGCGGTGCAGCGCTCCCTGTCACAAAACCCGTCTTTGAAAGTTTTTCCCTACCGCTACGCAGCCCTTCAAGGGCAGGCCGAAACAGCCGGGTTAAGACCGGCGTATGAGCTGGGATTTGACGCTGAAAATGTCGGGGGCACTGGGGACTTCAGCGGCGCAGGTGGTGCTGAACTCACCATTGCGCTGTCTTCGGTCATCGAAATGGGGGATAAGCGCGCGGCACGGCAAGGCGTAATCTCCCACAGTCGGTCGGTGCTCAATGCCAGCCGACAGGTGGAATCCTTGGCCTTATTGGGCGAAGTCACCCGCCGTTACGTCGATGTGCTAGCGGCACAGGAGCAGGTCACCCTGGCTGGCGAGGCCGCCCAGTTGGCGAGCGAGAGCTTACGCATTGTGAAAAAGCGGGCTACGGCGGGAGCGACACCCGAGGCGGAAGTCAAACGGGCACAGGCCGCTGCCGAGCAAGCGAAGCTCGCTTTGCTTTCGGAGCAGCAACGGCTTGCTTATTTGAAAGTGTCGTTGTCTGCCCTGTGGGGGGTAACCTCACCGGACTTTGACAAAGTGGAAGGTGATCTATTCCAGTTTGGCGAGGACGTGGCATTCGACCTGTTGTACGCCAAAGTTGAAAAAAATCCTGCGATAGAAGTATTCGCAGCAGAGTCCCGCCTCAAAGAAGCAGAAATACGCCTTGCTCAAACCCAATCCAGTGCCGATATCAGTTGGTCGGTGGGGGTTCGTCGCTTGCAGGAAACCGATGACACCGCGTTGGTAGCGGGTTTCAGCATGCCGTTGTTTTCCGGCAAGCGAAATGTCGGCGCCGTTTCGACCGCGTTGGCCGAAAAAAATCAGGTGTTGGCAGAGCGCGATGTAATGCTGCTGGATCTACACACGCAACTGTTCCGGGCTTTTCACAACCGCAAACAAGCCATTGTCGCGGTAGAGGCACTGCGCACCGCCATCATTCCCGCCCTTGAGCAGGCCCTGGTAGAAACTCAGGCGGCCTATCAACGCGGTCGCTACGGGTATCTCGACTATGTCAGCGCGCGGCAGGAATTATTGAGCGCCAGGCGCACCCAGATCGAAGCGGCCGCAGCCGCCTTAACCTATGGTGCAGAAATTGAGCAGCTAACAGCAGAGCCCTTGGCCTTGACACAGTATGGCGAAGACAACACATTTTCAGGAACCCCACAATGAAATCAAATACCCAGTTAAAAAAATCATTTATCCGTCTAATTACGTGTTGCTTTGCGATCACCCTGTTGTCTGGACAAACTTTCGCCGAGACGGGTCACGGAGAAGAGGAAGAGCACGGTGAAGAAGGCCACGTCGAGCTGACCCAGGAGCAGATAAAACATGCCGGCATTACGCTGGCAACCGTTACCTCGGGCACCATCCGCGATGTTTTGCCAGTATATGGCGTCGTCGCCACCAACGCAGAGCGTGTACAGTCGGTAACGGCACGCTTCGACGGCGTTATTCGGGAAGTTAAAAAAAGTGTTGGTGATCCGGTTCGCAAAGGCGAACCCCTGGTGACTGTGGAAGCGAATGAAAGTCTGAAAACCTATTCGATAGTATCCGCACTCAATGGTGCCGTTACCCAGCGGAATGCAAACGCTGGCGAGCACACTACGGATATCCCGTTGTTGGTAGTACAGGATTTCTCAACGGTTTGGGTGGAGCTGTCGGTTTTTCCCAAGGATGTTGCTCAGGTTGAATTAGGCCAGCGGGTTCGCATTCTCAGTCTCGATTCGACCCATATCGCAGAGGGAAAAATCATCTATATTGCGCCGCTTGGCCAAACTGGTAATCAGGCCATTATGGCGCGCGCTTTGATCGACAACCCGAATGGCATTTGGAAACCCGGTCTCTTTGTCAACGCGCAAATCACCCGCGCCGAAATAGCCGCTCCAATGGTGATCCGCAACGAAGCCTTGCAAATCGTCGAGGATAACCCTGTCGTTTTTGTTCGGGGTGAGGAAGGTTTTGAAGCACGTACAGTGACTTTGGGACGCACCGACGGCGAGCTAAGCGAAGTAGTGTCCGGCCTGTCCGCAGATGAAGTGTATGTCAGCAACAACAGTTTTATTTTGAAAGCGGAATTGGGTAAAGGGGAGGTTGGCGATGATGATTAATCACTTCCTGAAAGACATTCTGCATACCATCGGCCGGAACAGCATTTTCATTGCCGCTCATCGAAGGAGTGTCTGATGATCGATAAACTGATTCAATTTTCCATCGCACGCCGTTGGCTGGTGATGTTTCTGGTGCTGGTAACTGGTGCCCTGGGTGTCTGGAACTATCAGCACCTACCCATCGACGCGGTACCCGATATCACCAATGTCCAGGTGCAAATCAATACCGAAGCTCCCGGCTACTCACCGCTGGAAGTGGAGCAACGCATTACGTACTTGGTGGAACTGGCGATCACAGGGCTGCCCCACGTGGAGAGTACACGTTCGGTATCACGCTATGCTCTGTCCCAAGTGACCGTGGTGTTTGAAAAAGGCACGGACATTTACTTTGCCCGCAATCTTATCAACGAGCGCTTGCAGCAGGCAAAAAGCGAGATGCCTTCAGGAATCGGTCCGGTGATGGGGCCCGTTGCCACAGGACTCGGTGAAATCTTTCACTATGCAGTGCATGCGAAACCGGGCGCCTTGCAAGAAAATGGTGAGCCCTATGATGCGACGGCCTTACGTACCTTGCAGGATTGGGTGATCCGTCCGCAGTTACGCCTGGTTCCCGGCGTCACCGAAGTCAATACCATTGGCGGCTTCGAGAAGCAGTTCCACATCACGCCGGAACCTTCAAGACTGCTGGCCTACCAGCTCAGCTTTGATGATTTAGTAGCGGCACTGGAGAAAAACAACGCTAATATCGGTGCTGGCTATATTGAAAAAAATGGTGAGCAATATTTAATCCGCGCCCCCGGACAGGTGGCTGACATCCCTGCGATCGAAAAAATCATCGTCGCTCGTCGAGCCGGGTTACCCATTACCGTGGCTGATGTGGCCGAGGTCGGATTCGGCAAAGAGTTGCGCACAGGTGCCGCTACTCGCGATGGTGAGGAGACTGTATTGGGTACCGCCGTCATGCTGCTGGGAGGTAATAGTCGGACGGTTTCCCAGGATGTGTCGGCCAAGTTGTTGGAGATCAATAAGACGCTGCCCGAGGGCGTGATTGCCGAACCGGTTTATAACCGTACGGTACTGGTCGATAAAACCATTGCCACGGTGCAGGCCAACCTGGCCGAAGGTGCGGTATTGGTTGTCGTCGTGCTCCTGATCATGCTCGGCAACGTCCGGGCGGCCTTACTCACCGCAATGGTGATTCCATTGTCGATGTTGATGTTGATGACGGGCATGGTGCAAACCAAGGTCAGCGCCAATCTGATGAGTTTGGGCGCACTCGATTTTGGCTTGATTGTGGATGGTGCGGTGATCATTGTCGAAAACTGTATCATGCGCTTGGCTGGGCGACAGCATCATCTTGGGCGCACCTTAAAACTGGATGAGCGTTTTCAAACGGTGTTTGCGGCCACCCGCGAGGTATTTACACCAAGTCTGATCAGCGTGTTAGTGGTGATTCTGGTGAACTTACCCATCCTGGCTTTGACGGGCGTGGAAGGCAAAATGTTTACGCCCATGGCCATGGCGGTAATCATGGCCTTGCTGTCTGCGTTGGTGCTGTCACTCACCTTCGTCCCTGCCGCCGTGGCGCTGTTTATGACGGGGCATATCGAGGAGAAGGACAATTTTATTGTTCGCCACTCCAAACGGTTTTACGCCCCGGTTTTGGCGTGGGCACTCAAATTTCGCGTACTCGTATTGTCTGCGGCCCTGATCTTTGTGGTTTTGGTCGGCGCACTGGCAACGCGGATGGGTACGGAATTTATCCCGAATCTGGATGAGGGCGATATTGCCATCCAGGCGCTGCGAATACCGGGTACCAGTCTCACTCAATCTCTGGATATGCAGTTTCAATTGGAAAAAGCGGTGCTGGAAATCCGTGAAGTCAAAACCTACTTCGCACGCGTCGGCACGGCCGAAGTTGCCAGTGACCCCATGGGACCCAACATTTCCGATGGCTATATCATGCTCAAGGATCGCAGTGAATGGCCCGATTCTGATAAAACCAAAGCGCAGCTGTTAGAAGAAATTGGTGAGAAACTGACGTTGTTGCCGGGAAATGCCTATGAGATCAGCCAGCCGATCCAACTGCGCTTCAATGAATTGATTTCTGGTGTGCGATCAGACCTCGGGATCAAGGTGTTCGGCGATGATTTGGACCAGCTGCTTAAATCGGGCAGCGAAATCGCGGCGGTATTGACTGGCATCGAGGGCGCCGAAGGGGTTAAGGTCGAGCAGGTGTCCGGCTTGCCTATTCTGTCCATTAATGCCGACCGTTCAGCCATGTATCGCTATGGCTTGAATGTCGCCGATGTGCAGGACGTAGTCGCCGCCGCCACGGGTGGTGAAGAGGCCGGCCTGATCTTTGAGGGCGACCAGCGGTTTTCGATAGTGGTGCGAGTGGCCGAGGGCATAAGGGGCGACTTGCGCGCGTTGGAACGTTTGCCGATACCGCTGCCAGAGGGCGGCTACGTACCGCTGCGGGAAGTGGCCAGTCTCACGCTGGCCCCTGGACCTAATCAGATCTCTCGCGAAAACGGCAAGCGGCGACTGGTTGTCAGCGCGAACGTTCGCGGTCGTGATTTGGGGGGTTTTGTGGCTGAAGTTCAGGGCAAAGTTGCGCAGCAGGTGAAATTGCCGCCCGGCTATTGGCTGGAGTATGGAGGCACCTTTGAGCAACTGCAATCGGCCTCGCAGCGGTTAAGCCTGCTTGTCCCCGTCGCTTTGGTGATGATTTTTGCACTGTTGATGATGACCTTTGGTTCGGCAAAAGATGCGGCATTGGTCTTCAGTGGCGTACCGCTGGCGCTGACCGGTGGCGTTATCGCCTTGTGGTTAAGAGATATTCCCCTCTCGATCACAGCCGGCGTTGGGTTTATTACCTTATGCGGGGTTTCTGTACTGACGGGGGTCATGATGGTGTCGGCCTTTCGAGATGAGCTCAATCGGGGTGAATCCGTCGAGCAGGCGATTCAGGGCGGCGCCATGTTGAGATTGCGGCCGATTTTGATGGTCGCTCTGGTGGCTGCATTAGGCTTCTTGCCGATGGCACTCAACACCAGCACTGGAGCAGAAGTCCAAAGACCACTGGCCACGGTAGTCATCGGCGGCATTATCTCATCCACGTTACTCACTCTATTGGTACTTCCCGGCCTTTATCGACTGGCTTGGCGAAAGCCAAAAGAGATTGATGACAACGGCGTTCCGATCGCTCAGTGACACCCTCAGGATCGCGGCACCCAACCGATTGTCGCGATCCATCCAACAGCAATGACGACACTTTTTTGGAGTATTCACATGAAACAAATTACCGCTTTTATACATCACGTTCGGTCCGCTGATGTCATCGACGCACTGCGTGACGCGGGTTACAAAAACCTATCGCTACTCGACATCAAGGGTACTTTGAAGCCCCTCGGGGAGCGGGAATTGGCCTATTCTGCCGAAGCTGGCGTGGTTATCTCAGAAGTACAATTATCTCTGGTCTGTGATGACAATCAGGTGGATGAGGTGACGGCTATCATACGCAAAACCGGGAAAATCGGACCCAACATATCCGGTTGGGTATACGTCACCCCTGTCGAGCAAGCGCTACCGATTGGAGGAAAAGAAAATTAACTTCATGGCGAACTCTAACCCGACAAACACCTTTTGTGGTTGGCTGTGTCTTTCCGGTTTGATATTACTGATGGACCAGGCGAGTAAGTATGCCGTTGAGCGTACGATAGAGTACGGTGAGCGCGTGGAGATTAACTCAATTCTTAATATCGTACACATGATGAATCCTGGGGCTGCATTCAGCTTGCTAGCTGATGCTGGTGGCTGGCAACGCTATTTCTTTATTGCATTAGCCTCTGGCGTATCGGTTTGGTTGGTTTGGACAATGCGGCGGCGTCCAACCCGGCTTGAAGCGGCGAGCTATTCGATGCTGCTTGGTGGTGCATTGGGCAACCTGGTTGATCGTGTATGGCGTGGATCGGTAGTGGACTTTCTTGATTTTCACTGGAGCTATTCTCATTGGCCAGCATTCAATCTGGCTGATACAGCGATATTCATAGGGGTATGTATTTTTATTGTGAGTACCATAGGTAGTAGGAATCATCAAGTTCATGATGAAGGCGATAACAGCGACCATGAAAACAACAAAGGAATGAGGTAAGTGGAGAACACGCTCCCGCTGTGGCATGTGGAGCGTGTTCTCGGATTTATCAATTACTAAATAACCTCATGTCTTGTCCCGTCGAAAAGGCTGCATCAACTGTTGCCAATAGTCAGCTGGATAATTCGGCGTTGAAGCGATACCAAGATCTTTAGTACCGATCGTTCGTTCAGAGTCAAAATAAGCCGTTCCCAACAAGCGATCCGTCAAGGTGGTAAAAAGCCCGAAGTTCACATCGCCTTCTTCTGCCGTATTTAAGTGGTGGAAACGATGCACCGCGTTGATTGCGAGAACCCTCCTCAGCGGTCCCGTAAAATACGCCACGTTCGAGTGCTGCAATAGTAACTGAAGCACTACTGCAACCACCAACAACATCAGGACATTTTGTGGCACTCCTACAAAGAGCAATGGTGTCGTTCCTGCGACGGTTTCTATCAATTGATGCAATGGATGTTTCATAAGACCATTAAAACCGTATAGCCGTTTTACGCTGTGATGAACGGCATGAAGGCGCCACAGTGAAGAGAGGCGATGACTGGCAAAATGCGCCAGGGTGATGCCAACATCAGAAATGAGGATCGCCAAAAGTAACTGGAAAGCCAGCGGCCACCCGGAAGGCCATATCGGTGCCAAGACCAGCAAGCCACCAAATAACGGGAGTACAGAAACGCCAATAACATTAAGTGACTCGTTCATAAAGGCGTGAAGCAGATCGCGTCGCTGATCTTGTTGCGGTTCATTAAACGCACGATCATAGGGTGTCAGTTTTTCGGTGGCGAAGGAAATTCCTATAAATACCAAGATCAAAAATACCAGCCAACCTTGGTTGTAACCCTCGGCAACAAGATAGATAGCGACGCCATTTCCGACGAGCAAAAACAACGGCAAATACAGGAGCCTAACCAACCACGTTATGCTACGAATCATTTTAACACTCCTCGCTGATTGAGAGTGTTCAGCATCTCATGTTTACACGTAGCCACATTGAACGAAAGTGCTGTTTATTCTGACAAAAGCCGTTGAATAACTGCCGGGGAAACACCAAAAGCCTCGGTAACAGACCGGCAGAAATGGGCCTGATCGGAAAATCCCGATGCAATTGCCGCATCAGTGAGTGACATTTGGCGTGATAACTCAAACCCCGTTAATAGTTTTAACCACTTTTTATAGCTGCGTAAAGGTAAGCCGGTGCTTTCGGAAAACCAGTGGGAAAAACGACTTGGGGAAAGACGAACTTTCTTTGCCAACTCGGCTCTAGAGATTGATCGCCCATCCATGGCTTCGGCATGTAATGCTTTTAAAATGTGGCTCAATCTGCTCTTTGGATCAGATGTTTGATCGTGCCGGTAGTGACGCTCGAAAGCCTCCAGTTCGAATGAAAGGTTTTCCGTGGCAGTAAAGCGAGATAAACACGCCGTATTGAATTCCTCACGGAGTGTCCCAATGGGTTGCATCAACGGATTTTTTATGTGAGGCAGCAAGGCTTTGCAAATATCATGGGTTGGATCGATATAAATACACAGTACCTCGGCCATTATCAATTGATGAGTAACTCCAGCCGGTATCCATAACCCCTTTTCTTTGTGCCGTGTTTCGCTGGAAATGACTTCAACGTTTGCATCTAAACCGATCGCGATTTGATGCGCCCAATGTTTATGGGGCTTATTGTCTCCTGACTCGCCGAGGAACGCACCGATACCTGGTGTTATCGCTACTGAGCCGCGCCATGGGTTCACTAAAGTATTTGTTGTGATCATTACCCTATCTCTACAAAGGCAGCTTTTCATTGTAGTTGACTGTCTATAAGCGCTTGCAACTTTTCTAGGAGGATAAATGAGGCATTATTGGTGAATTGCTGTCCTTCTTCGATGTACTCCCATACGGTAGCGTCGCTCTTCCAGCCGCCTTGTTTCTTAATAAACTCAAAGTCGATTTTTTCCCTCGCTGCCGATGTAGAGAGGCCACGCCGAAAGCTATGGCTGCTCAAGTCCGGCACGAAATCGAACTGACAGGCGTTGCCCAGAGTCTTGAGTAATTGATTAATGCCACCGGGATTCAGTGCTTTGGGTTGAACCTTATCCCAACGGTTAACGGGACGAAAAACCGGACCTTCATTGATATCAGCCAATTCTATCCAGTTCTTCATGGCCATAGCAGGACAGCAGCCTGGTGCACCGAAAGGTAATGCTCGCACTAAGCCCATGGCTTGTTGATCGGTCTTGGAACGAGACAGCCGGATGAGAAGTCCTTCTGGTTCCCACACCAGATCACCGATTTGAATGGCCACCAATTCGCTACGACGAAAGGCGCCAAAAAAGCCGGTCAACACCAGCGCGATATCCCGCTGTTTCTTTTTGGTGTCAGGCAGTTGCCGCAAGTGATTCACCATCTGGGCAATGTGCTCCAAACGTAATGCCTTGGCTTTGCGTTTGGGTTGGCCTTGAGTACGACGAACGCCTTCCATGGTTTTGCGGACCAACGGATCGCTT
>CEQU01107999.1_pt1 | contig 10216 bp, 7 predicted proteins | sample 531031 | NCBI WGS metagenome assembly CEQU01 (sample SAMEA2621216, study PRJEB7988) | marine metagenome | isolation source: saline water (ENVO:00002010), including
CTACGCCTTGAGGTCTCAAGGCTAAAAGCGAATACGGGGAGCCATGGTCTTGAGACCATGGCTCTTTTTGCTATTGCTAATTTATTGATCGCATTAAGGAGAACTTGCGACCTTCTCACCTGGAGTTTGCTCCGGAGCAATAATAATAAACAGCTCTACCTGATCGTCGATCCGATTCGTTTTGTAAAAAGATTCCCCGAGCAGAGGCAAATCTGACAGCAAGGGCAGGTTTTCTTTCTCACGAATCACTCGATCCATCGGCATACCATATAACATCAAAGATTCGCCTTCGGCCAGGTCAATCAACAAATCGTGCTGATGCGTTCGAATACCAGGCAGGGTTACTGAATCCAGCCTCACAGCCTTGGTAACGTCAATCTGGTTAATGCGTGGCTGAACCCCTAATCTCAACTTACCGTTTATCAGACGCGTCGGTAATACCTGCATCCGTACACCCCATTGCTGCAATCGAACTTTGCCTTCGGTGCGTCCTGCCGCCACAACCAATGGCAATTGCCCACCTGTCTCAAAGGACGCTCGACGCCCTTCCACAGTGGAGATAAGAGGTGTTGCAATTTTACGAAGAACCTTCTTGTCATAAGCCGCTTGAAGAAAATCGGCAACCTCTCCGTGAGTGGATAAAACCTGATGCTGCATTTGGCCTGTTTTACTTTTTCCCAGGGGCCACTTCAACGAATGCTTTGCCAGATCATAATGAGAAATCTCGAAGATCGATGCCCGAAGCTTCACCGGTTCAGGCTCTACGTCCGGGTTGCGAATCAGCTTCAGATTGTTAATCACACGCGGAAAGAATTGTTTGGCGACGGACTCCAAATTCTCCCTCAGTTCCGCTGTCTTGACGTTTCCGGAAAGCAAGACACTTCCGGCAAGCTGTCGTACCGTGACCTCCTGATCGGCGAACTCCTCTTTGAACACTTTTTTCAATTCAGCAATCGGAGCGTGGATCAGGACTTCGTATGTCTGAGTGTTACCGCCCTGTCCCCAAACGTTAACACGTGTTTTACCAGACTTCAGTGCACGTAAACGAAGCTTACTGGGAGTGACTGGCTCGAGCTTCAAAAGAGAATCGTCTGCCAAAAACACACGCGTCACGTCGAATGGCCAACTCAAAACTCGTTGTTCATTCATTTCCATCTCAACCTGCACCGCTGGCATCACCGACTTCACACCGGCTTCCGGAAGAGCAAATCCCTGTGGCTCTTCTTTTTGCTGCGCCTGCGCAAACGTTGCCAACCAAAGGGCTAACAACGAGGCTAAAGGCAGTGAGTTATGAAATCTGTTTTTCATTGAATGTCTATTCCTTGGGATATCATTTCTGCAATGCGATCTTCGCGGGTTCACCGTCTGAGTTTTGACTCGTTTTAGTCTCCTGATTTTCATCCGCGATGATTACTGGCTCGCTATCCCTAGTCTTCCAAACATAACGAACCACTCCATCCGGTGTTATCACTTCCATCTCTCGATAGTTCTTTTCGACTTCGGGCTGAGTTATCGCGTTAGCCGGTGTAACATTGAGGTTGTTTTGCTCGACTTCATCCATACGATCGGTGATCTTTTTCGCAACCTGCTCGGCAACCTGTTCAGTCACTTGCTGAGCTACCTGATTTGCTAACGCTTCCAATTGTTCGTCGCGATTCGTCGTTCCTAACTTTGTTTCAGAAACCTGGCTCGGGAATTCATTCTGAACGACAGCCTGCTCCGTCATGGGTGGATTTTCTGTAGTTGGCTCTTGTTGAATCTCAACTTCCACCACCAGTGATTCTTTGATCGAATCTAACGTATGGATCATGCCGGAAGGAAAATCACCTTCCTTGGCCGCACCTGTTAGACTTAAATGCAAATTGCCATTATTCATAGCTACCAGAATTGGCTCGACAAGTTCTGATTTAACAAGCAAAGTTAGATTGGCTTCTAATGTCTCGGGCACAGGAGATTCCTGGATCCCCATCACCTGACAATTGCTTGCCAAACGGGTAATTCCCAGCGTATCGCTTCCCTCGGAGGATACAATTCCGGACACATCAACATTACAACCTGACTCCATTAAGCCCACTAAGAGTGGATCGAGATGGCTCTCAACCGTCACTGTACTGTATCCAGGCATCAGGGTCTCCACGGCCACCTGATTTGTTTCCTGCAATACTTGCGTAGTAATCGGATCACCCACTATCAATCGTTTGGCTGCAAATTGGCCTTTGATTACCTGCAGGTCCATCACGGGTTTTTCATCGGCGAGCTGAGTTTCTGCCACTTCCATAATCCGGAGTTTTGTTAAATCAAATTGCTCCCCGGCATCCATATCAATGGCTGCTGCATAGACTCTGTGAGTGTTAACAATTTCTTTAGCTTGAGGCTCTGGCTTTTCTTTACTAACGCCAATGGCACAGACGAGTCCAATTGCCAGAGCTCCAACCAGCAAGACATATTTTTTTATTCGAGCTAACAAGGTGATTATTCCCAATTTCGAACGATTTCAGCACAGCCAATAGACTACAAAGCGCAGCCTATAGCGCTATGACTTATCGTTTTCTTCGGAATAATCCCCATACTCGCGTTACGATTATGCCGTAAAAAAAGGATTTTCCGGCATAGGTTACCTATTTCAACAGGCTAACGATGTAATTCACCCCCAATAAGGGGCGTACGTTAGAATTTCTCCGACAAGCCGGGAAGCGCCTGTGAATTTGCAAAGACTACTGCGGACAGGCCCAGTGTTCTCGATACTTTTTGTTCAGCAGTTCGTTAGCTTCTCGATCATTGATCACCGTCTCCATTTCGGGATCGAACTCAAAGCCCCGCCCGACACGCACGGCAATATTGCCTAGATGACATAGTGACGATGTTAAGTGGCCGGTCTCTATATCTGCATTGGGTTGCTTCCCGGAACGAATACAATCAAGCCAGTTCCCAATGTGTTTCCCAGTATTTTGAGCCTCAGCTCCCAATTTGATGTCACGCTTTACATTTCGAGGACCAAGCACTTCAATTTTGCCTCGTCGACTGAGATACATCTGTCCCTCGGTTCCATAGAACTCCGCACCACTGTCGGTGTGATGGGGATAGTTTGTGGACCAAAGCCGTTGCTCATAAATTAGCGTCTTATGATTCTCGGGTTTACCGTCACCTTCATATTCAAACAGTACATGCTGAGTATCAGGGAACTGTTGGTCATCATCGAAGAAGTACTTACCGCCCACTGCCGCAACTCGGTTGGGATGTGTTTTCACTCCCAAACCCCAACGAGTGTAATCGATATCATGAACTCCATCATTGCCCATATCGCCCGTCCCAAAATTGTAGCACCAGTGCCAGCCGCTGTTCACACGGTTCTGCTGGTAAGGCAACCACTCCGCAGGGCCTACCCAGTTTTCATAGTCCAACTGCGGAGGAGGATCACTTGGTTGCTGCTTGCCAATATTAGCTCGCCGCTGTACATTCCAGCACTTCGCAACTTTAACATCGCCAATGATTCCCTCACGTAACAGCTCGACAGCCTCAATCATCATGTCGGTACTGCGTACCTGAGTCCCATGTTGAACAATCACCTTATTTCGGGCGGCGGCCTCGACCAACAACCGCCCCTCTCGAACCGTATGTGAGCAGGGTTTTTCTACATACACATGCTTACCAGCCTGACAGGCCATGATCGCTGCTGGCGCGTGCCAATGGTCCGGTGTCGCAATCATCACCGCATCGATATCTGGATCATCCAAAATCTCACGCAGATCATCGACGTGGTTGACATCCTGATCCTGTTTACGGGCTTTATCTACTTCAGCAATCGCCGTAATTCCTGCGTTTGGATACTTCCCCAACTCTACCTTGAGAGTCGCAGCCCTGCCTCCATTACCAATCAGGCCAATTCGAATTCCTTCGAGTGCACTAGTGTCTGCTTTAGAATCCGAAGTTGCTGAAAGAGTAGCAATCGCCAAGGAAGACTGCATAAACTTTCGACGCCGCTGGTTCATCATTGCTAAAGCCCCTGTTTCAATTCAATCGTTCAGTAAATAAACTTGAAGAGAAGAGACAACTATTTCCACGGATTACGGATCAAGTCATGAAACCTATCTACATTCTCTTATTACTACTTGCGATTCCATTGTCCCTCACGGCCAAAGAACCCGTCAAATTAATTTTTGATACCGACATGGGTAACGATATCGACGACGCAATGGCTCTGGCCATGATTCATTCACTCATCTCTCGAGGTGAGTGTGAGTTACTTGCCGTGACCGTTACGAAAGACCATCCTCAAGCAGCAGCCTTTGTTGATCTAATCAATACCTTTTACGGTCGGCCTGACATTCCAATCGGAGTTGTCAAAGGAGGCATGGCAAAAGAACAAAGTAAGTACACGGTGCTGGCTGATCATCAACAAGGGAATCGACAGCGTTACCCCCATGATCTAACCAATGGAAACAATGCTCCGGACGCGCTTCAGGTACTGCGTAAAACCCTCGCTGGAGCGAAGGACAAAAGCATCGTCATCGCGCAAGTCGGTTTTTCTACTAATTTATCTCGTCTGATGAACACAAAACCGGACGACATTAGCCCTCTTAGCGGAATGGAACTCATCCAATCCAAAGTACATCATCTCGAAATCATGGCTGGTTCCTTCACTAAAATTGGCGATAACGATCGCTTTCTGGAATACAACGTTAAGATAGATATCCCTAATGCCAAACGAATTCTGGAACAGTGGCCATCCGAAGTGGTCGTTAGTGGATTTGAAATTGGAATTTCGCTTCGTTATCCCGCTCGCTCAATCCTTGAAGACTTCAGCTATGTTGAAAAACACCCCATCCCCACTGCGTACCAGCTATACAATCCAACTCCGCATGAACGCCCCACCTGGGATCTCACCAGCGTACTCCAAGGCGTTCGTCCCGACCGTGGATACTTTGACCTTTCCGCTCCGGGAGAAATCAAAGTCCATAACGATGGATATACTGAATTCCTGCCTCAGGAGAAGGGAACCCGCAAATTCCTCATTCTTAAACCAGAGAATACTCAGAGAGTCCGGGATACACTCGTCCATCTCACCAGCCAACCTCAGTAGGAAGCCCAATTCGTGCTTACATTTAAAGACCTCGGTGTTGAACAAATCATTAATGCTTGCGGAACTGTAACCCGTCTTGGTGGTTCTCCGTTAAGGCCGGAAGCTCTCCAAGCTTACCAGCAAGCAAGCCTGCAGGCCGTTGCGTTGGAAGAACTCCAAACCGCCGTTTCCAACCAGTTGGCAAACTGGACCGGAGCAGAGGCCGGCATCATCACTTCCGGAGCTGCCGCCGCACTAACGCTGGGCGCTGCAGCCATTCTGGCTGGCAATGATCCTGCCAAAATGGACTGCCTCCCTCACACGGAGAACATTGCTCATGAATTTATTATTTCCCGCGACCACCGCAGTGGTTATGACCATGCTTGTCGCGCAAGTGGAGCTCGATTAATCGAAGTGGGACTCAACGAAGTCGTCAGTGGAGCTGGCGTAAGACGAACGGAGGCATGGGAATACGAGGCGGCCATTCATGGCAACACAGCCGGAATCCTTTACGTATACAGTAGTGAGTCAGCCCCGACTCTTGAGGAAGTGGTCGCTGTGGGACATCAACATAGTATTCCTGTTTTGGTCGATGCCGCCGGAGAACTACCGCCACCGTCAAACCTGAAGAAGCTGATTGCCAGCGGAGCCGACCTGATTGCTTTCAGCGGCGGCAAAGCCATCGGAGGCCCGCAGGCAACGGGGCTGCTACTTGGGCGTAAAGAACTGATTGCCTCCGCCCTACTGCAAATGCTGGACATGGATGACCATCCACAGCTTTGGAAGCCTTCACTTCTCGACAAAAACGAACTGCGGGGAATGCCTCGACACGGCATTGGCAGGGGATTCAAAGTTTCCAAAGAGTCCATCATGGCATTAATGGCGGCACTCGAATGTTTTCTGCAAGAAGACAATTCACAACGAATGGCCACCTACGCGGGGATGCTTTCTGACATTAAAAACCAACTTGAAAAGGCAAGTGTTTCCAGCCATCTGGTCTGGCTTAACCCGGAAACCATACCCAAACTGCACATTCCCACGGAAGATGCCTTTGAGGTGTGTGAAAACCTGAGAAACCACACGCCTCGTGTGTTTGCAGGACACAGCTTATTAAATCAGGGAATCCTTACCATCAATGCCATCGCACTTCGCGAACATCAAGTTGACCCTCTCAGTCAGGCCCTTATCCACTGCATTGAAAGCGAGTGATTTCTTATCGTGATTAAGCTGCGATTATTCAACTACATTATCCCGTTGCTTCTTCCCACCTTGGTTTTAGGAGAAACGCAACAGCCCAATATCATACTGCTGTTGGCGGACGACCTTGGATACTCAGAACTAGGCGTCCAGGAGAGTCATACCGGAGACATCCCCACGCCCCATATCGACTCCATAGCCCACGCCGGCGTTCGGTTTACCGATGGATATGTAACGGCCGCGTATTGCAGTGCTTCACGGGCAGGCATGATGACCGGCCGGTATCAAACTCGCTTTGGTTACGAATTCAATCCAACTGGTCATCGCAATGAAAATCCGGATTTCGGTCTTCCGGCAAGTCAGAAAACGATTGCCGATCAATTACAACTAGCAGGTTATACCACTTCACTCATTGGCAAATGGCATCTGGGTGGCACGGCAGCTTATCACCCGTTTCGCCGAGGCTTTGATGAGTTCTTCGGATTCATGCATGAGGGACATTACTTCGTTCCAGCTCCTTATAAAGGCGTCACAACGATGCTTCGCCGTAAAGCACTACCGGGCAATCTCAGTGGTCGCTGGTTTAGCAAGAACGAAAAGCTCGTCTATACCGACCACATGGGTTACAACGAACCGGATTATGATGCCGACAATCCCATCCTGCGCGGTGGCCAACCGGTTCAAGAGCACGAATATCTGACCGACGCCTTCACGCGGGAAGCGGTCGACTTCATCCATCGTGCAAGCGATCGTCCCTTCTTCCTATATGTTGCCTACAATGCTGTCCACTCGCCTTTACAAGGTGCTGACAAATACATGAAGAAGTTCAGTGACATCGATGATATCCATCGACGTATTTTCGCAGCCATGCTTTCTAATCTGGATGACAGCGTGGGAAAAATTCTTGACGCTGTCGCAGACAATGGTCTCGAGAAAGATACGCTCATCGTTTTCCTCAGTGATAACGGCGGCCCAACCCGGGAATTAACTTCGGCTAATCTGCCACTCAAAGGCGAAAAGGGAATGATGTACGAGGGTGGAATCCGCATTCCATTTCTAATGCAGTGGAAAGGAAAAATCCCACCACATACAATCTATTCACATCCTGTGATGTCAACCGATCTGATGGCAACCTTTACAACGGCGGCGGGGGCTCCACTACCAAAAACTAAACTGGATAGTGTTGATCTCATTCCCTACATTTCACAACAGGATGAGACCGCCCCCCATGAATTCCTTTTTTGGCGTGTCGGGCAAAAACGCGCGATTCGAGTGGGAGACTGGAAAGCCCTACTGGAACCGGGACGCTTTGGCTCTCCCGACTGGCAACTCTACAATCTCCACGACGATCTCGGAGAAAAGAACGATCTGGCAAAAACGAAGCCCAATGTCTTAGAATCTTTGCAACAACAATGGACATCGGTGAATGCTGAGATGATCGATCCGATATTCGACCCAAGAAAAAAGTAACCTAAACTCAGTTAAAATAAATTATGAATCGCTTCTACTCCTTATTAATGACCGCCTGCCTGGTTCTTCTGTGTTCTAACTTTCTGAAAGCTGAAACCTACTGCTTAAAGCGAGGTGACGTTATTACACATGTAAACACTTTGAATATCCATCGCATCAAAGATTTCTGGAAAGCAATCAAGCATTCTGAAACAACCATTTACCTCACAGTTCAAACAACTGAAGGGATTAAGAAAGCCCTCCATGTTCAGTTACCATTCCACAAACTGGCACCCATCCCGAGGTTTGGCGTTGACGTGACATCCCACAAATCCGAGGGCGTTAGGATTATCAACGTACGCAGGAATTCCCCCGCTACACGCTGTCAGTCCGTCCCCACGAAGTAGCCAAAGGCTACCGACTGAAAAGCTGGGACTGAATCTGAGGTATACGAGCATGCGTATCGTTATGCTCTTTCACGTAACGCACTAATCCCGCTCGCATCTGCGCAATGATTTTTACATACTTTGGATTGCCGAAGAGATTGGTGACCTCCTGTGGGTCATTTTGGAGGTCGATTAACCACGGACGATCACTTGCCGAAAAGACAAGTTTGTACTGTTTAGATACGGCTGCCAGCCACTCTGAACCGGGAGTGCTTCTAAGAAATGTTAAATCTTGCCACTCACTCTGAGCGTTATCCTGGAACAAATCCATCGCGTTACGACCATCGGACGGGTGATTCCCCTGTACTCCCATCACCGAAAGAATCGTTGGGAAAAAGTCAACGGTCGTCAGAGCCTCATGTACCAGATGCCCTTTAGGAAGCATCTTCGGATAATAAATGACAAATGGAATTCTAGCAGAACCTTCGTAAGGGACGCCTTTATTCAACCGACCATGTTCACCACACAAATCACCATGGTCGGAGGTAAACACAATAATCGTATTGTCGAGGACCTCCTCATCCTTCAAGGTCTGAATTAACTTGCCAACATTGTCATCAATGCACTTCACCATCCCGTAGTATGCAGGCATGATTCGACGTAACTGAGCGGCCGTCACCTTTGAATCCGGCTTCCCCCAATTTGGCACTTGGCCGGGACTTCGCATCAATGTCAAAGGGATCGGCACCTTCACATCCGCATACATCTTGTCATAGGGAGCACGAACCGTATTTGGACCGTGCGGATCCGGAAGACTGACGTAATAGCAAAATGAGTTGTTACTATTACGTTTGATAAAATCGACCGCTCGGTCACACAAAAAGTCGGTCGAGAATGTCGTCGCGTTGGCTCCATCCAGATTGTAGGTCGGCTGCCCTTTTTCATCCCTGGCTGCAATTTCTGGTTTACCGTCGTCGATGGAAAATTTCTTCCAATGCCCGCGATTAAACATAAAACGGTTGTCCTGGAACCCAAATTTTCGCTCCGGACTCCACTGCGGTTTCCGATTTCCGTCCAAATGCCATTTGCCTGCAAATCCTGTCGCATATCCCTGCCCGCTTAGAATCGATGCGAAGGTAATGACATTGTTGTTTAAAGGGATATTGTTTGTCACCACTGGTGTTTTTTGTGGATAGCGACCTGAAATTAATGAAGCTCTGGAAGGTGAGCAAACGGGTGTGACCGCATAGAAACTGGTACACAAAACACCTTGTTCTGCGAGCCAATCAATATTTTGAGTCTCCACAATCGTACCGCCGTAACACCCTAACGTTCCAAAATGATGTTCGTCCGTTTGGATGATAAGTAGATTTGGTTTGTCACTGGCGTACAAAGTTGCAGACAGGAAAATCGCCGACATGGCCACTGCTGATTTAGCAATCGTTTTCATAGATTGAATGCTGCATCTGATCATTGATCTTTTAGATCGTTTCTCTTTAGCTGCCACCACAATGAGATTTGAGTTCGGATCAAGCCCCACGGCTGGTTTCTCTCGCATGCAAGCCATTACAACGACCGTTTATTCAAAACTCTATTCAACAATTAAATTCCCGTTCATCACAAGCCAGTGACCCGGGAAAGTACAAAGATATGGATAGCGTCCTGGTTGCTCCGGAACTTTGAAATATATAGTGAATTGCTGCTTTGGCAAAACAATATCGGTAAAGACAATCACGTCCGATGAATCCGGAACATACTGTTTGATTGCCGCTTCCGGATCTGAAATAAGTTGATTGGCGAGGTTTCCCACACGCTGTAACGTTCCCGGCTTTAACAAAGCCCAGTTATGCGGTACAACGTCCGGATTGTCGAAAGTCAGTGCCAGTATTTCTCCAGCTTTTGCATTAATAACCTTAGTCGCAAAGGACAAATTACTTCCAGCCTGGAGAGTGATCGGCCGGGCATCCGCAATAACCGGTGCGTAGGGATTTGGAACGACCTTTGTCGCCAAAGCAATGTCATTAATAATTGGGTGTGGATTCACCGGCTTGTTATCCAGGGCAGTCAATCCCGGTGCATCCACAAAAGAATGTCGGTCCAGTTTGTGAGCCGTCACAAACATTTC
>CEQU01035816.1_pt1 | contig 10203 bp, 4 predicted proteins | sample 531031 | NCBI WGS metagenome assembly CEQU01 (sample SAMEA2621216, study PRJEB7988) | marine metagenome | isolation source: saline water (ENVO:00002010), including
ATTGGCCAAGCTGTGTCAATATTTCGTAGTTCGGATGAAACTCACAAGAGACGTTCTCGATGTCGAAGAGGTAATGACGGCGAGCGGCATACAGTTTGATCGCATTGACGAGGAGAAGAGAAAAAGGAGAAAGAAACGAAGAAAGGAGAGGAGAGAAGATGAGCGCGAAAATAAAAAGTATCACTGGCGCCTAGACGGCGATTCAATGGCGATTAGCTTTAAAAGCGACTTAGTTGATAGAATATTAGAACGCTTTATTTTAAATTACTAGTATCTAGAATTTTGTTTGCGCATATTTCTCATGTCAGACGACAAAACACATTTTGAAACGTCTTCACTCTTTCGTCGCCTGTTTTTCCCGCGACCTTTTGTTGAGGAGTAGTACGAGAACGTTTTAATTTAGTAACAGAAAGATGGTGGACACGACGCCTTCGATGATGTCTTCTTTAGTCATCGACTGTCGATCAGACACCGTCACGAAACCGAATAAAGAAATGCGACAGGCCATGTACAACTCCGTTGACGAAGGCGTCGGGGACGACGTTTTCGGAGACGACGAATTGGTGTTGGATTTAGAAGCGCGATTGGCGATGATGTTTGGAAAAGAAAAAGCGGTGTTTGTACCGAGTGGAACGATGGCTAATTTGATAGCCGTCTCCGTGCACTGCGAAAAAAGAGGATCAGAATACATATGTGGATCTGCATCGCATATCACGCTCTATGAGCAAGGATCAGGCGCAACCATAGGAGGGGCGCACCCGAGACAGATACCGAACGAGCAAGATGGCACCATGAACGTGGAACATATTCTAGACGCTATTCGGATAGAGGACGATCATTTCCCCACGACGCGAGTCGTGTGCTTGGAACAAACACACAACAAGTGCGGTGGGAGAGTGTTGAAACAATCGTATGTGGATGAGGTGTGCGAAAAAGTGAAAGCGGTGACAAAAATGGAAGACGACGACGAAAAACGCGTGCAGATACACATGGACGGCGCGAGAATATGGAACGCGTGCATAAAAAATAAAGTTAGCTTGAAAGATGCCGTCGCGAAATGCGATTCGGTTTCCGTATGCTTATCTAAAGCAGTCGGTGCTCCGATAGGCTCCGTCATATTAGGCACCGAATCATTTATACGAAAATGCAAGAGGTTGCGCAAAGCGTTGGGAGGCGGCATGCGACAAGTAGGGGTTCTCGCCGCAGCAGCAGATGTTGGTATAGACGCTTGGGAACAAAACGTTTCGAAATCTAATAGATTGGCGCTTTTATTTGCAAACAGTGTGGAGAATATTGAAAATATTAAAGTATGTGGACCCGTTGAGAGTAACCTGGTCATCCTCTCGTTTCAACATTTGAAGAAGGACGTCACGATCCACGATATAGTCGCCTGGTTGAAAATGAAATATGGAGTTTTAGTAACTGTGTTTGGAGCACCATATCCTTTCAACGATCCAAATTCAGTTCGCGTTGCTTTCCACTATCAAATTACCGACGATGAGGTTGATTTCGTCGTGAGTTCATTCAAAGTTGCTGCCTGGGAGCAGACAGAATCCCAAAAGAAGTAAAACCATATTATGATACGAACGAGTTGTGTTGTGTCCTCGTTTCGACTCGCGTCAGCTCTAGGGAGCACATTCTTTCAGTGTAGAAAACAATATTAGATTAGCTTTTGTCATTCACAACACATCGATGATTGTACCATGCTGCATACGCGCATAAAAGAGAATAGAGAGAGAGATTCTTTTTGTCATACTGATCACTTCTTTCCCGGAGGACGCCATTCGCACGCGCTGCCTTCGGCGTAGGACCCATCTGGATTCTTTAGCTTCTTTTGCGCCGTGCGATGTTTCACTTGTGCTTGCAAGGATTTTCGAATGGTGTCTTCAAGATGCGGACCGGAGACGTGTTCGCAATATTTCAAATGTTCGCTCGCGTCAACCTCTATCGGTCTGTCCCTTTCCGCTGACACAATGCATATAAACCCGAAATTATCCGTCGCTTCTTCCGTACAACGAAGTTGATGGATATCTCCCGGCGCCGTGTAGCCGACATCGCCAACTTGCATGGCATACGCTTCACTCCCGAGTTGTATGTACCCAGAACCACGCACGATAACAACTACGTGCTCGTGCTGGTGATGTTCCAACGTCGTCCATCCACCAGGTGCCACTTCAAAATATCGAACGTGAAAATTTGTCGATTCGCCCCTTTTCCCGATGAGCTCGACTCGCGAGCATCCTTTAAAACTTCCACCGTCCATTTTATACATTTCCCTTTCAACGCGGTTCCACATGAACTTTTTGTCTTTTTTTATCAGCACTTTGCTGTGGTTACCTTCTAAAGGACCGTCTGTAGCGCGTCTGTGGTTCGCGGTGGAACTCTTAGCATCCGCCGCGCTATTTGCTAATTTAGCCACCAAAGAGGTGAGCTCGTCTAATTTCTTCTCTAAAGCGGCATTTTTCTCCCGCAATTCGTCCACTTCAGAACTCGACGGTGACATCGGCACGTGGTGCGAAGGAGTTTTTTGAAGAAGATTGCGTTGATCATGATCGTCATCATCATATCGATTCTTCTGTTTGGTTGGCGTCACTTGCGTTTTATCGTCACACAATGGAGATGGAGATGGAGACTGGCGCTGCTTCAAATGCGCAGGGGATGCCGCGAACATGGTTTCAGAACGCGATCTAGTTGTTTCACGGTTACTAATACTTGTAATTGGAGAAGACCACTCCGATCTACCTTGTTGTGGTGGGGAACGCAAGCTTGCAGTGCTATCGTGATTCGAGCCGTCGATAGGGCGCTCGTTGGGGCCGTAGGCATCAATTCTGCCCGACATTTGTAAAAAATGACGTGCGTTTGCAGTCAAGTCGTTCGAGTAGGAATATAAACTTCCACCGATGAGCAATAGTACGTCTTGACCACCGTAAAATTGACGAATGCTCTTAATCTTCTCGAGAGTCATCCCACCGCCCGGTGAAGGGAAGATGGCTGGTTTTGTGCCTAGAATACTCGTACACGCGTTCTGTATGTCTTTGCATTCATCTTTAGAGAAACCGAATCGACCACCAAAATTTGGAAATATCGTCGCATCGCAACCCGCCAAACGAGGAAGTAAACCTAAAAGTACACCGTGAGAAAATCCTCTGACTTCATTTTTTGATCCGCCACCAAGCATAGCTCCAGAAATCGCCGGATGCGCTATGATTGGTAGGTTGAAATTCTCGTCTTCCGACAATGCACGGCAAGCGTCCAAACCAGTGATTCCCGGTAATACCAAGACTGCACCACACCCAACACGCTTTGCAAACTCTGCGCGCTTTAAAACTAAATGCGCAGGAGCGTTCAAACACGGCGCGTACAAGCAGTTTCTTCCAGTAATGTCATTCGCTCGATGCACGGCTTGAGCACACTTCGTCACGCGTTCTTCAAACGGTGCATACACTTGATTCGCTAAGCCATGGTCGTCTTTTATGATGTCGATACCACCGAGTGCAAATGCGAACGCCATTTCTGCCAGTTCGTCAGCGGACGTACCCATCGGTTTCAGCGCCGTGCAAAGCAACGGTCCGTACTTTACATTCAGTAGCTTCCGTAACCCGAGAACACCAAATCTGGGACCGCGAAACGATGACTCCACATTTTTACCAAACTCGATATCTATCACCATAACATTCTCTTTAATAGAAGTGTTGCCGAATACGACATTGATGAGCTGAGGCAGCTCTTTCCCACTCGTTTCAATGCGATATGTCACTTTAGCCACGAAACGTGTTTTCTTGTCTTTTCCTACGGCGCCGCCGCTCTTTGGTCCTTTTCCTGCTTCTCTTCCTTCACCTTCTTCTTCCAGCGCGACTATTTCCCCAACCACGTTGCGTCCGATCCAGGAATCTCTTGGCACGAGATGTTCGGGAAGTTCCACCGTTTGCTCGTATCGAAGTTCGTCGACGATGGATAATGCGTCCGGCCGCGAATGTGCGCTTATTCTGTAGTGCACGCGAAAGCTGTCTTCGTGGACATCTTCCAAGTGTCGATGAGAATAACACGAGGAGGAGGAGGAAGAGAATGGAGGCATTTTCGGTGTTTTTCTGTGTAATAATGTGCGTAACCAATATCCTCCTCTTTGTATTTTACCTCCTCTTCCCTTCGAGAGTTCTGCGGAGAATTTTGTAAAAATCTCGTCATAACTCGAAGGGAAGAAAAATCAAACGCAAAGTGCGTGCGCGTGTGCATACATATAAGATGACACGCTCATATAATAAAAATAAGAAGAAGAAGACAACACCACTCGCATCGAGAAGGCTTCGCGTCATGCTCTTCGTATTCTTCTGCGATCTTCTTGTCCCACGGGTTTATGGAGATGCTAATTGTAGCGAACCGATGACTCATTGCCTAGGAGGAGTCACGTGCTACAATTGTGGTGAATGTCCAGATGGGGAAGGTTCAGCTTGCCGTTGCAACCGATATTGGAATGGAAACCAGTGCCACAAAGAAGTTGAAAATATTGAGGATTGCGATGTTGGCAATCATTATTGCTTAAATAACGGCCAGTGTATTAGTGGATTAGCATCGTGCAGGTGCATAGGAAATTATGCCGGGGAACATTGCGAAAAAGAAGTCACCAAGTGCGACGAATTCCATCCGGTGAAGTATTGCGAAAACGGAGGCGAGTGCGCAGGCAGCGGGTGTAATTGCGTTTCGGGATATTACGGCGCGCAATGCGAAAACGTTGGAATTGAAGCGCTCGAATCTTCTAAATATACCAAAAAAGAGCTCGCGATTGGCTTTGCAGTTGTTATTATTCTACTCGTGCTCGCAATCATTGGCACTGTTTGCTGCGTAAAGAAAAGACAAAAACGAAGCAACGCTCAGAGCATTCGCAGAGCAACGTGGAGTGCAAATCCGGGACCTGGCGCATATGTGTACGAAAATGGTGCCCAGTTGGATTACAGAACTAACGAGAGGAAGAATGTGCAAGAAATTGAAATGGGGAGCACACCGCAGGCTACGTTTCATACTCCGATAGATGGGAACCAAAATCTACAAACAACGAACAACGCGGCGAGAGCGTATCAACCACCAGATGATCAATTCAGTAGTGGTGGAGCATATGCGATTGATTCACCGTCTGAAATTCCAAATCCAGTTAGCGCGGCGCTCGCTTTGGCCAGAAAAGACCAAGCGGGAGGATAATGATTGAAATATCATCACACACATCTCATAAAAAAATGTATGGTACAACTTACTAAACCTACAGTCTATAATAGTCGATATAGTCTACACTAAACTTGCTATGATTCTTGTTGACTTTCTACATCACGAATTCAAAGATATTTGCAAACGTTCCAAAATCGATGGGACATCACTTTTGGGGTGTCGTTATTATTTCCATTATGATCGTCTTCAACATCTTCATCATCTTCGCTCGTTGTATCCGAGAAATCAGAGTCGATCTCTCGTCTTCTCTGTGAACGAACATTTTCTCTTATGACGGCGTAAACTTCTTCCTTGGACTTAAGCGCTATATATTCCTCAGCATAGATACTAGAATTCGATTTGCTTTTCACCTTAGTTTCCCACATGAGCCTCCCGTCGTCCGTTTTACAACGTCCGGTTTCTCTGTCTAATTGTAACGCAGCATACCAAGTGCTCTTTTCTTTCCTGAGACACGACAAAACTCGCTCCCATCGTATACACACGCACGAAGCGACAGCTACATCAGTTTTACTTTTAAACAGAATAAATATCTCTCGCAGTATTTCGTCGGGGAGTTGCGCAAACGGCGTCGAAACATCGTTGGTATCACTATTATTACCTTCTCCTTCTCCTTCTTCTTCTTCTTCTTGTACTTCTTCTGTATTCGCAGTATTTCCCCTTCGACGACTTCTGGCAATACGAGCTTCCTTAATGAGTTTTGCCAGATGTTTTCTGTCGCTCAATTTCAACGTTGGGATGGCTCGCACAGCCTCAGCTGCTCGTATCGCGGCTTCTGTTTCAATCTCGCATCTCTCTGTCCCGGATTCAACGAGAACCAACTTTCCGACCACACACACAAGAGACTTCAAATCGGCTTTGGTAAAATTTACATAGTACGTCGCGAGGTATTCTATTTCTTCACACACATTTCGGGCATTGCGTTCGATACCCTCACACGCATCTAGACACCTTTCCAACCCGACAAACGTTTTCCCTCTTTTCTTCATTGGATTTTTAAGGGAAAGTTAGGGGTTCACCAAAAATGTCACCAATTTTAACGAACCCCCCCACAAAAAGGGAAGCGCGCGATATACACTCCTTTGAACTACATCAATGAGGTCCACGTGCCTCCAGAGCGTGCATGGCTTCTTTCGAACCGTGTTATTGAAAAACTCACATCAAAACGCGAGACGACGACGCGAGCACTGTCCTGGCGCGTACAAAAAAGATAATGTAAGAAGGGAAGAAATTGAGGCCACGAACAACGACGGCGCTTTCGTTCAACAACCACAAATAGCACCATCAACCTCCACGGCAGATGAAAACGAAATGACCATTGTATTTGTTGCCGAGGACGAACTGTATTCCATTGTTGTGAATTCTGAGAATCAGAAATGGAAGACACAAACTCATCGACTCACGACAGCTACTGGCGAGGTTTTCTCACCTCTCATCTCCAAATGTGGGAAATTTGTCGTGTTTGCGGCGATTGAATATTACGCGATGGAACTCTTTCTCGTTCCAATTGAAGGAGGAGCGGTCAAACAAATCACTTATATGGGCGCTGACTTTATCAGACCACTTTCTTTTTCGGATGATGGAGGTGAATTATTTTTCGTTTCCTCTTCTCAGCAACAAACGCCAGATGAAACCGACGTGTATCGTTTGCGTCTGGAAACTAAGAACAGCTCGGATTTGCCTACTGCGATGCATCCCAAAAAGCTAAACTTGGGTCCATCAACTGCATTTGAGGTGAATGGTGAGGGAACATTAGCTTTGTTTGGTCGGAATACCCAGGCCACGAGACCGTGGAGGAAATACGGTGGCGGAGCCAGTGGGGACGTCTGGATCGCTAGTCGTAATGGAAAAGATGGTGGAACATACACAGACTTTGTGCGAGTAGATTATTTAGATGGCTTTTTCACGTCTATTTCACAGCCAAAATGGTTAGACAACTCTACGATAGTGTTTTTAGCCGAGTCAAAACAAGGAGAGCGAGGATTATGGTCATTTTCTGTAAAAGATAACACATCCAAAGAATTGCATCCACCATTGCTACTTGTGAAAGACGCAAGTATTCAATCGTATTCAATAGAACAATCAGGGAAATGCAGTTATGGATCAAGATGCGGTCTATTATACACAGCTGATTTACAAAAGAAAAGCGATAGTAAACGACACATTGCGTTCAAATGGACCGGTCCTAGAAAACAACTGGAACAACGATACGTCACTGCAGAGCACTACGTCCAAGACTGGGACATAGATCCCGCTGGTCGTTTCATGGCGACGGTAGTACGCGGAGAAGTAAATTCCTTTGGTCTATGGGACGGACCAGCTCTGAAATATACTCCAATAATGCTCGGAAAAGATGAAACAGAAGAAAATAGTGAAGATCCAATGGGTAGCGCTTTATGCGCAAAAATTATGCGCGAATCGAATGCGCAAGCGCGGAGCAGATTTGCAAGGTTCACCTACGATGCGGAACGACTTGTAATTGTCAGTGATCAAACAGGCGAGGATGATATAGAAGTCCACTGGGAAGACAATCGGAGAATGCCGAAGCGACTAAATATTCCTCCTCGTATTCTTGGACGCGTGGAAGAAATCGTGCTGTCACCGGAAGCTCCACTTGCATGCGTAGTAAATCACCGGGCTGAACTCTTAGTAATAGACATAAACACAGGAGAAAACAAACTTGCAGATAAAAGTATGGAGGATCGCGGTCTGTATCAATGCTCGTGGTCGCCATGCGGAAATTGGATAGCCTACACGTTTCGTCGACGAGATACAGAAGTTATCAAAATTCTGGATGTTCGTACCGGAGCGACGCAAAATGTCACCAATCCAATTTTGGGAGATTCATCTCCGTCGTGGGATCCAGATGGACGATATCTGTTCTTTCTCAGCGCGCGAGAGCTTCAGCCGCAGTACGATGCACTTCTACAAGGCATGAGTTTCCCTCATCTCGAAAACGTGTACTGTTTACGTTTACGTAAAAACGTCCGCGATCCACATTTGAAAGAGATTCGCCCTGTGGGAGACGAGTCCTACACTGAATCCTTTGCCCTCGGCGATGCAAATCTCGACGACGATATGAAAGAAGAAGCAAAAGAGGAGGAAGAGATAGACGACGACAACGTAGACAAAAAACATAAAGAAGAAGAGGATAAAGAAACAAAAGCGAAAACGAAAGAAGAGAAAAATAAGGATGATACCCGAGATGACGAGGATGACGAGGATGACGAAGACCTCCACGATAAACCACCGAACCCCATTGAGATTGATTTTGATGGCATAGCAGAGCGCGCCGTCGCACTTCCATTACCACTAGGTAGATATAGTGACCTGGTTGCCATACGACACGACCGATTCATGGTTGTTAAATATCCAACCATATCAAGTGGAGAAGTCAACTTAACAAACAGCGAAGATGACTTGGACCAGGAGCGAGGAGGTTCGCTCATTTCATTCGACGTTCGCGATCTATCGGCACAAGTGCTCGTTTCTGATGGAATTACAGATGTTCACGTATCGATGAATAAAAAGATTATGGTGCTCGAGAAGTCCGAAAAAGGATACACGGCTGAGTTAGCCGCATACAAAGCAGGATCAAAACCAGAGGATGAAGATACCGACGATCTTTTGTATCGCACGCGTAAATCAGGTACAATATCTCTAGATCGCGTACGAGTGTTAGCTCGCCCGAAAGATGAGTGGATTCAAATGCTATTAGAAATTTGGCGACGTGTTCGCGACGATTTGTTTGTTGACCCGTTGACGCTTCAAAACTTTGACTGGAAGGAAGCTTTAAAAACGGCGGTGAGTACACTACCGAGAATAAACACGCGTGCAGAGTTTGCGGTAGTATTATCAGATATGCTCGGTGAACTTGGAGTCTCTCACACACACGTATCAATCGGTGATGATGGACGAGGAGAACTCGACCGTGACCATCGACCTGGGTTCCTAGGTGCCGATTTCTCGGAGTGGAACGATTACCTCGGCGGTTACGAAATCAAATCAATCGTGAAAGGCGATCCGTGGTCGTCTCAAAATTCTGGATCTTTATACAGAGCAAGTACTGACATAGAAGTCGGGGACGTGCTCGGATCAATCAACCGAGTTCGTTTAACACCCGAAAAAACACCCGGAATGCTTCTATACGAAACTGCAGGCCACGAAGTTCTGCTTTCGATTTTGAAAAAGGGTAGCGGTGATTTAATTGCGACACGCACACGCGCCCTGAGTCAAGAACTAGATCCTCGTTATCGCGACTGCATCAATAAAAGAACAGAGTACGTACACAAAGCTAGCGAAAACAAGGTAGGCTATCTGCACTTGAGTGATATGGAGAGACTTGGCTTTTCGCAATTCTGGCGATCATATCAGACTGAATCGATTAATCAACGTGTTTTAATCATAGACTTGAGAGGTAACGGTGGTGGAAATATTAGTGCCCTCCTCTTACAAACATTAACGCAACGTGCACTTGCTATGGATGTTCCGCGACGGGGATCACCGCTTATTTATCCGCCTCGATCTCCATCGAGCGTTGGAATGGTTGCCTTAGTAGATGAAAACACCGGAAGTGACGCAGAACTCGCCGCCCACGCATTTCAGAAATTGGGAATCGGATCTGTCGTTGGCCAGAGGACCTGGGGAGGGTTGTTAGCGGTGAGCCGATCAGATCTCTTGAATGACGGTTCTGTCCTGAGCATGCCTACTCAAAACGTACGTCTTCAAGATGACGAAAACGAAGACGACAAGTTGACAAATTCAGTTGAGAACAGAGGCGTCATTCCAGATGTGGAAGTAAAAAGAACACCAGGTAATATGAATGAAGTTGACGAACAACTCGACGCTGCTATTCGCGAAGCCCTTCGTCTGATTGAAGAAAAATCCTCGAGCTCATCGAAGTTTTTCGGAAAAGCTGTTGCAGTGGCAAACGAGTATGACGCGTCGAGTAATAACACGTGGGCTTTCAAAACTTTTGCAAAGTTCCCT
>CEQU01048276.1_pt1 | contig 10201 bp, 4 predicted proteins | sample 531031 | NCBI WGS metagenome assembly CEQU01 (sample SAMEA2621216, study PRJEB7988) | marine metagenome | isolation source: saline water (ENVO:00002010), including
CCTCTTGAGCTTGATAAGCTGCAGTTTCTTGCTGCGCCATACCTAGTAGTGTAGATGTTTTTTCTCTTTCTAAATTTCTTGAGTACACTTCACCCTCTCGCTCTCTCGCCTGTATCGCCGCCGCTTGTTGAGCCATTGCTCTTTGATTAGCTGCTTCTTGTTGACCTATACTAGCCGCAGAACGTTGTGCAGCTATTTGTCCTTGTTGAGCTAATGACTGGGCTAGTGCTGCTATACCACTACCACCAGCTGCACCTCTAAGTCCTTGCATTATATTAGCTTGACTTTGTTGAAACGATTGTCTTTCAAAGTCTGCTTGTTTTTGGTTGATTGTTAAATCTTCCATTGTATTTTCCATGTTTAAATATGGATTACTAGTATCAAGACTTTCGTATTGAGCTTTTAGTGAGTTCATTTTTTCTCTAGCTTCATCTGCTTTCTTTTTAGCAGCTTCTTCCTCTTTTTTAGCTTGAACTGCCCCGAATATACTCGAGCCAACCTGCATGCCTATACCTATTATTGTAAATGGATCCATATTATTTTCTATTTATTACTATATTATAGTTACATTTATTGCTATTTATTTACTACTTTCACTGTATTCACAGGCTACAGAAAATAACTCAGCATCAAGACTTTGTATTATCTGAAACTCTGCTTCTCCATAATAACCCAATATAGATGATTTGTTAGCTATATTATTTTTTTGAAAAAGTAAATAATGATCAGTGGTTGTTTGTTCTAAATTATCAGGAACGTCAATGGTTAAAACAGTTGTATTAGTAGTAGTTCCATCTGTAGTTATTGTTCCGTCTTGTATATTTTCTATTTCACCCATTGTTATTAAAGCACCTGTGTTTGTATCGAATGCACCTTGTTGTTGTGTGTTGGTTCTGTAAACTTTATCTCCAATTTGTAAAGAAGAATAATCTTGTCTAGGTAAATGTACTGTTTGTGTTGCCATATTAAGATGTTGTTACGTGGTCGTCTAAGTTTAAATTCATTGTTACACTAGCGTTTCCAAAGCTAATTATTATAAATTTAAAAGTTATATTTAAATTATTATTTCCATTACTTCTTGTTGCTGCTATTCTAGTCATTTCTACTTTGTTATTTCCATTAGAATCACCAGCTGCAGAGTTTGTCCACGAAGACGCTGAATTATCTGTACTTGACCAATTTATTGTAGATGGAGCATTAAATGTATGACCGCCATTAGTTGTTAAAGGTATATCTATAGAGTTGTAACTTAACACACTTTTATTATGTTTCAACTCTGCTGCTCTAGTGTTAGGTCTTCCAGTGAACTGCATTGTAGGAACAGCTGTTGTAGTTATTCTAGCGTTACCAGTAGAAACAGTAAGCGTTATTGTTGGATTAGCTAATTGAGTTATAGTATATTCTGTAGTCACACCAGACGCGATAGACGTTCCATCTTTAGGAATTATAGAAACACTATAAGTACCTGTTCCAGATGGAAACGTTTGATTATAATAACAATATCCTAAGCCAAAAGATTTTGGACCGCGTATTTTCTTGGTAAAAGCATCGATAGTACCAAATGACGAAGTTAATATACTATCATTTTTTCTACTTAATATAGAAGAGCTATCACTATCTTTTATAGCAATAATACTAAACTCAGCATCATTTGTACCTTGCACCTTTATTGTTTTATCACCACCTAAACTAGATAATTGAGTTGAATTTATTCTAACACTTGTTATTAATTTACTTGTTGAACTGATAGGTGTAGCAGTATATTTTAAGTCTATATCAGAAGTGTTAATATCTACGTTTGCTTTAGCTAATACGTCAAAGTTGTATGCTGTTTTTTCTCCATTTGAATTTACTGTTGTACTAGTAGTTTTTATTACTATGTTTTTATAATCATTATTATCATCATAAAATAAATATGGTTTAGATCTAAAATAATAATTAGTACTAGCTGTAATGGTTAACGTCCCTATTTTTGTTAATATATTATTAGTTAATGTAGCAGAAATAGAAGTTGTTGTTATATTATTAACAGGTGAAGAAGTTGTAAAAGTGTAACCACTGTTTGCTGTAAAAACAATCGAGCCAAAGGTATTTTTATTTGTATCGTTTTTTATACTAGATTTAAATGAAAATGTTTTAGTTTTTTCTGTAAATACTTTTGCGTCACCAACTATATCAAGAGTTATATCAGTATTTTCGCTAGCAACAAAACTAGAGGCAAATGTAGCTAATCCAGTAACAGTATTACCAATAGCGCCAGCTGTAGTTGTATCTGTAAAAACAACAGAAGCAATACTACTTGGTAAACTTGAAACAGAAAAATCAGACGCAGACACAACATAACCATCGTTTGGAGTTATAGTAATACTTCCAGACGTAACCATATTATTAAAAAATATAGAGTCATTTTTATTTTCTGTCGTACTAAAGCCTGTTAATGTATAATTAGCCATCTGTATCTTCTGTGTTTATAGTTATATCTACTTGATTTTGAGTGTCATCAGTGTTAGCCAAAGGTTTACCTAATCCTTGTACAGCAAACTTACCTAAGTCACCGGAGTCTTCTGTTGTGGTTGTTGTGTATAAAATAGGAAATTCAGCGTAACTTTTAATATAATTAAACCACTTGCCTTCTTTTTTAATAAACTCATTAACTTCACCAAGCTCAATATCAGTTTTAAAAGTAGTAACACGCCATCCACTCGTGGCAGATATATTATAGTACTCTGATGTGTCGTCAGTGTTTTGTGTTACATTTCCTTGAGATCCTTCGTAATTAATTGCTTTAAAAGATTTAATAACACTTGGTAAATCATTGAATAAAATTTTTATTTTTGAAGGAGCATATACTGCACCAACATCATAAAAAACATTATGAGAATCACTAGCGTAATGCTCATAGATACTATGTGTAACATTAGAAACCTGCTCATTAGAAGAACCAGTCGAACTTGACCACCACCTGTAACCTGATGGTGCAGTTAAATATTTACCACTAATAGAAACACCTGTTGATGGAACAAAGCTTTTAAAACTAACCCAACCCTTACTACCTTCGTTAAATGAAACAGTAACGTAGGGACTATCATAACTAGCATTAGCGTCTTTTCTTAATAAAGATAAATTATACTCGCCATTAACAGTATCAAAAGTACCTACTAGATTATCACACGTTTTTAAGTTATTTCTAAAATACGTTTTCATACCCACGTTTGATATAGGTGTTAGTCCGTCCATTGATAATCTTAGAACAGCGCCTCTTTGCATGTCAGTAAAATACATTCTATATTGATCACTAGCTAATGACTCTGGGTTTTTAGATATACCGTAGTCACCAGCAAAGGGCGTTGCATCTCCTAAAACTCTATTTGTTGCAACAAGTTGCGGATTACCATCTGCATTAAATACAGCATCTTTATTGGCTAGAACTTTTAATATTTTATCTTCTGTAAATGTTACTATATTGTTCTCTCTAGTTTTCATGGCTTGTATAGAACCGTAGGCTGGATTTAAATTTTTAGTAATTTTCTCAGCCATGTTAAATTCATTTAAGTCATTAACACTAGATGTTGAATTGTAAAGACCAGAGTGTATTATACCACTACCTATTCTTTCTTCACCATACTCTAAAAACGTAGAAGATACTCTACATCCATTATCTATTTGTGGAGCATTAAAATCATCTCGTATTCTATCTGACTCAACACCGTTACCAAATGAATAACAATTAAACCAAGGTAACTTAACTGGATATTTCCAAACATCATCATCTATTTTAAATATACCAGTAACATCAACGTATTCCACTTCTAAAACAGTATCATTATTGAAACCACCAATAATAGGATTATTAAGTGCTACAAGTAAAAATGTGCCATTTGCTGAATTAAAATTTCCAATTTGTATAAGCTGAGTTCCAACAACAAATGTTCCAGGTATAATCATGTCTTCAAAAGCTGGAGAAGGAATAACATTCATACCTGGTCTTATAGGATAATTTTCTAAATTATTAGGCTGATAATCTCCAGGCATTAATGTAGCTTGACCATTTATAGTTGATAAATTAACAGTTGTAAGAGAATTAAGACCAGTACCATATATAAGTATCGCGTTACCGTTATTATTTTCTGATGAAGGATTAATAGCTGACGTATCAGCTATATTAAAACTTTGAAGCGTTGTATCACCATCAATAAGACTATTGTTGTTTGGCGGTAAACTAACAGGACCATATCTATCTGATAACTGTAAAGATTCTCCATTTTCTGAATCAAAATCATACACTATTTTATAGTGATCTAGTATTTTACTTTTAGTTTCAAAACCATTTGATCTTCTAAAACATATAGTGTCTCCAGTTGAAATTAAATTTAAACCATCAGTTGTGTTAGGTGATATAACACTAGAGCTCATACTATTGTTATTTTGATTAATAGAGAAGTTACTATGAACAATAACGCCATCATCTCCAATTGTTCTAAAAGCAAAAGCATCTCCATCGAGATTAATATACTGCATGACTTGATTTAACATCCTAGGTTTTATATAAACTTGACTTGCAAAATTACGATTTGCATTAGAACCCACAAACTCCATTATGTTTAACATATTTAATTTCATAGGTATAGCAGAACTAGCCTCATAGTATATATCTAAATCCGCGCTTTCTTTTGGTTCAGTTTCCCAACATGAAGACTCTGTTACAACATCATCTTGACTTAGCTCGCCCTCTGATGATCTTTGTACTATTTGAATTTGAAAAGAACCAAGGCCATCATGTGTTACTTCTCCTCTAGGATCAAATCTTTCAACATCTATTCCTGAACCCTCAACAACTTGACCAAGACTATCTACTCTAGCAAATCTAACAATTATACTAGTTCTAAAACCAGCAATATTATCATATTGATTCGCACTGTCACCAGAGTTTTGAAATTTAGATGTCTTATAATAATTCCATTGAAGCATTGATCCGTTAAGACCATTGGCTTCAGTACCTATGTTTATTGGACCTTTATGTCTATGATTACCCTCTGATGTGTAAGATTCCATTGCAGCTTCATCATCATAAAGTGATGCTGAAGCGGTTTCAAGATAAGTTGTTAGGTCCTGAGAATTACTAAGAATTCTATAAACAATTTGATCTGGATCTGCTGCAAATCTAAACAAAGTGCCTGGTTGTTGTATTTTAGATTTAAATACAATATCAGAACCAGGTCCAAATTGATTTGTTTGGTTGTTAGTTATTGGTTGATCAGATACTGATGAAAAAGTCATTTGACCAAAAAGTCCATCATTTGCATACCCTTGAGATAATCCAGCTGGTTGGTAGTTTGGGTTAATATGAGATATGCCAGGTCCACCATCACTTAAAAATTGAGAGTTCCACTCCATGTAGTCGTTAGGTCCCCAAATTTGTTCTCCAAATTTATAACTTATTGGAGTATAACCTCCACCATACCCAGGCATTAAGTTACCGTTGTAATAACCTGATGCCCCATCAAAACCGTAGTTACCACTACTTTGGTTTTCACTACCATTATTAACCCAAAGGCTCAATGCTCCAATCATGTCTTCGTGGCCAGCAGCCGCTGGTGCATTATCTAAAAATATATTAGTTGATTTATTTTCATTCCAGTCTTGCCAAAAAGCTTCAGTTTTTTCATAGTCACCAGGTCCAAAAGCAGGAACACTACCTTGATCTGCTGCAACAACCTCAATACCAGGGTAATTTTCTACGTAAGGGTATATATTGTTGCTACTCACGTCTAAATCTACAACTTCATTTGTGCCAGCAGTTGCAACATTATTTAAATTCAAATTATCACTAGGTGACACCATTGCTTCAACAGCACTTCCAGAAAAAGCATTATCTGTTGGCCATGTAAAATCTTTTTGTGACCCACTTACCGCTGGATTTGTATTTGAATTTGATATGTAAGCTATATCAAAAGTATCTACTATAGTATAATCTAATGGACCTTCATTTAAAACTCTATCTCTTAGTGTTTGATCTTTTTGAATTTTAACAAAAAATCTACCGTCAAACTCAGGAAGATTATTTGTTTGCTCGTCCATGTATTCTAAATAATAGTAAATGTAATCATCATTTGCAGTACCTGCCTCATCGTTATCATCAACGTTTGTTACATTTATTTCAGCTTCTAATCCAGCATCTGCTAACACGCTAGATAACTTGAGAAACATATTTACCTCTTCATTTGTAAATTTTTCAGATATTACACATCCATCATCTTTAATCTGTGTAACAGATTTATAAGGACTAAATGCTTCAAAAGGCTCATCACTGCCATCTGGTGTGTAAACACCTACTATTCTAACTTTTTTTCTACCTTTAAAATCACCTCTAGCAATGTTATGAGTCTCTGTGGTTGCTATAGTAGAATTATTTATCAGCTTATCAGGAACACCTGTAATTTCATCAGTAGTATTAGCTGTATATATATTATTTCTATTTATTTCTATTCTATCAAACTTTCTTCTTTCTAGTTTTATAAAATCAGGAGCTTCATTTTCTATTGCTAGTATTTTATATCTAGCTTTATCAAGAACAGCAGCTTGACTACCATGTTCGTTTTTTAGTATTAAATAGGTTTCTTCATCAACTTTATTTCTATCTACAGAAGGAAAAGCTAACCATATATTACCATCACCAGCATTGTACCATCTATCTAAAATTAAATTGTAGTATTCACTAGATGTTTCTTTTACATAATACTTAACATAATCCATCCAAGGTAAAGGCTGTGAGTTCCAGTTTTGCTGTAATTCAAATTTATTAGAAAACGCAGATAGTTGTTTAGCTGTAGACGCCGTACCTGTTATTGTTTCACCAGAAGATGTTTTATAACTACTAGCTAGTACAGGTGTTTCTCTACCATACTTATCACCAAACACCATACCCCACTTATAAGATCTCATAGATTTAACAGATTTTTGCGGGTTTGGAAAATCCACTGGGTCAGATATAATTGTTTGTTTTAAACCAACAACAGTATCAATATCATAACCTTGAACGTAGTTGGCGTATACTACTCTACTTGCTGTAACTTCTTGAGCTAACGCAAATCTTGGAACGTTATCCCAGGTTCTTAATAGTTGATTTGCTGGTAGAGTTCTATTAATCATTTCAGAAGTTATGCTTAAAGAACCTGTAGATTCAATAGAGTTGTTGTCTACAAAATCTTCCCACTCGTCATCTAATTCTCTAGTTATAGTTTTAACAACATAAACATTTTGATCGTCTGTTGTTTTCCATAGTATATCTATAGACCTAACGTCATCTGGCCTATAAGAGTTATTAGGTATAAAATCTCTAACCTTAAGTCTTCTAACACTATTACCCATACCTTCATTATGACCAGTACTCGGCGTGTATGAAAAACTATCTGGTAAAAAAGCTAATTCTGACCAAGGTGAAAATGCTGAATATTCGTTGTCTTCGTATTTGTATCTATATGCAAATCTTCCAAATTTAGTTTCAAATAACGCTGCTGGTTGCTGTATTGTTACAGTCCATTGATCTGGATTAAGCTGCTCTAACATTGGATCAATAACAGTACACTTTATTCTATGCCACTTAAACTGATTAGATACCGCGTCTGCAATATCTGTTTCTTCAACAGTAGCTTGCACAATTACTGGATTTGAAAACCCAAATTGAATACTTTCAAATATTAATATATCGTTTAACCTAACATCTACCTGTGATGGAAATTTAACAACTCTTTCAGAGCCTACACTTGCCACAACATCATCAGAAGGTATTTGAAATATATTTTCTTCGGCTATTGACTCATAACCACTTTCGTTAAAATCAACATATGTTTCAGTATAGTTTATAAAACCACCAAGTTGATAATCTTCACCATTAGTATCTGTTATGATTTCAGGGTATTGTATATCAAACTCTATAGGACCTTCTCTATCTGATGGACTCATTTCTAACGTTGGTGGTGATGTTGGTTTCTTTCTTATAACCGTAACGTGTTCTTTTTCTACATCACCATGAGCATCAACAGATGAACTTAAAGAGGTATCATTATAGTTTTCAACTTCTGTTACGTTAACTAATTCACCTTGCGCGTTTTTAACAAAAAGTTTAGTATGCTTAGGATCTGTTAGGTAATTATCTTGAATACTACCTAATTTAGATCTTGTTATATTTATTTTTTTAGGTTCACTTTTATTATCTGTGTAAAATAATAAATCATCAATAACATTAACAGAAGAACTTATTAAACTATCATAGTCAAACTCTAAAACTCTTTCTTTGTGAATTAGTTTTACAACTATATTTTGAGTTTCAGTTTCATTAAAGTCACTAGTACTAAAATCAATAGATTGTCCAAACTCAAGTAAAACTTGGTTTCCATTAATATTTATAATTTCAACACCAGCAGTTCCATTGCTATCGAATAAATAATTGGTTGTAGCTCCACCACCTGAAGGAGTTCTTTGAATAAAAAGCCTCATACCAATTCTAGCAATAGGTGCGTTGAATGTTATTGAGTTGAAAGGTGTCGTAGAACCATTTAAAGCGTTAAAGTTTTCTTGTGTGATATAGTTTATAATTTGGCCAGTTCTACCAAAATAATCTACAAAAACAACTTCTGAATCAGTGCCATCAGCATTAACTTGGATTATGCTGTCAACCCACCTTACATCTGAATCTTCAACCGGAGAAGTTAGATCAGCTATCGTGCTAGGTTCAATATTTTCTAGAGCACCTTTTTTAGCTCCAGCTTGCTGTGGAGGTAAAGGTGCTGCAGCAAAAAAATAAGCACAGTCATTTTTTTCATCAGCTACACTAGCTATGATTTTAGTTTGATTACCATTATAACCTACAGTTTTATATGCTTCAGCTATTTTTGTGTTACCTTTTATATTCTGTACTGAACCAGCGTCACCAACACCATCGCTATCGCCATCAGTGGTTCTAACTTGTATGTTTAATGCATCTCTATATTCACCGTTACGAACTAATCTTTCATCAAGATCTTTGTTCATTTTACCGGCTGTAAAGTTGTGTTTAATTTCCGGCATAATTACTTAATTTGTTTACCCATACCTTTTAGTACTTGTGTAAATTCTTCTATCTTAATATTTGATAATCTTATTTTTGCTTTTCTAGTTTCAGCAAATCTTTCTTTTTTATATCTTTGAACTATATACTCTGGTATATTAGATCTAGTAGATAACACTCCGTATGCTATGTGCTTATATATAGCTTCTTCACAAAATTTATGAACAACCATTTCAGCGTCTGTACCTAAGCCATCACTAACATAGTGGAGCGTTACTGTTTCACCAGCTAATGCAGCGCCAAACTTTATTAAACCTCTTAATTGGTCTATAAAAAAACTACCATTAATTTGAGAGTATTGTGGGTCTAATCCATATCTCCTACCTTCTGTAGATATTTCTATGTCAGAAGAGTAGTTAACATCGTATAATTGATAATTAACAGGCGTTACATCTTCAAAGTTTTCAGATGTGTTACTGGGAGTTTGCTCTGTTAAAGCACTATCTGTAAATTGATAAACACCATTTGCGTCTTGTGTTATAGCAAATGGATCTGATGTTTTTCTAGCTGGATATAATACTCTTTCTAAACCATCACTACCAACTCTAACTAATTTTATATAGTTAACGTAGTCTTGAGGTAGCACCATAGATAAAGTATTTGGTACTTCTATTTCCTGTGATTTAAAAGATTTTAATACGTCATATGACAACTCTTGTATTGCGCGCATAGCATGAAACTGCACGTCTGTTCTACTAACTTTACTTATTATTTTACTTTCACCTACATATATATACATAAAAGCGTGTATAATATTTTCTAATGTTACAAACTGATAATCACCATAGTTAGCGGCATTACCAGATCCATAATAAGTTTCTTGAGTTGTTCCATCTAGTAATCCCATAATTAACTATTTTGTTGTTGTTTTTCTAATTGAATACTTGTTGCGCCAGCTTGATAGATATCCTGTTGTTTTAAGGTTACTCCAGCTGACATTAGTATTCTTGAAACTAAGTTTTCTTCTTCACTCATATGTAACTCAAAATGAGCTAAGTCACCAGCAGTAGCGTTATAAAGAGCCTTATTACTAACAACAACATATGTCCAGTTTGGAATAATTGGTCTTTTATAGAAACTTACTACAAAAGACTC
>CEQU01041738.1_pt1 | contig 10193 bp, 8 predicted proteins | sample 531031 | NCBI WGS metagenome assembly CEQU01 (sample SAMEA2621216, study PRJEB7988) | marine metagenome | isolation source: saline water (ENVO:00002010), including
GATGCTTCGAAGCGCATCGACGATTGGTTCGTATGACATGTGTCCGAGTCCGGCAGGCCGGCGGTTGGAGTCAACAAAGTGTACGTGGCCGATTGCTGAACCAGCATCACGAATCGCCTGCGAGATACACGTTTCCTCGATGTTCATGTGGAAGAGATCCGCTAGCAGGACGCAATTGTGGCCGTCATTTAACGAACTAAGGAATTCGACTCCGTCAGCCATCGTGTTACACAAATTTGTTTCGTAGCGATTGAGCGGTTCATAAATAAGTGAAGCGCCATACTGAGAAGCGTGTGGACCAAGCTCATTGATCGCTTCCCCTAACAATGCCAAAGCATCTGCCTTTGGTAAGTCCGCATTCCATCGGCCCTGCATCGAACCGATAATTGCAGAAGCACCAAATTGCCCAGCCAAATCAATAATGCTTCGAACAAAGTCCTTTGCTCGTTGCCGTTCGGTAGCATCCGTGGATGTTAAGGACAATCCATGTTTGACCATGCCTGCACCCGTACCAACAGCCGCTAATTCCAGACCGTGGTCAGACAGCAATGATTGAAGCAAGTCGGTGTCGACGGCTTCAACGCCCGGTGGAAATACTTCCACTGCATCAAATCCTAATGCCTTGGCTTTCTCGCAGCCATCGCGGAGACCGTTCCAGAATATAAAGGGGCCACCCCGTGCTTCTTCCACGAGACTAATAGTTACACATGATTTCATTGGTGATTTTCCAGAGAGAGAGTTTCGACCGAAGTTGTTAATTTATTGAACTTCGACAATTGCCTTTAGGACACCAGTTTCGGGCTTGGTGTATGAGTCAAAAACACTGGGTAGCTCATTAAAGGATGTGCGATGTGTGATCCATGGATTGGTATCGATTTGACCGTCTTCGATGAGCTGAATAATGCGGCCAAAGTCTTTCGGTAGGGCATTTCTTGATGACAGCAAGTTCATCTCTTTAGCGTGGAGTAACTTGTGGGGAAATGAAACCTCACCCATCGTAATTCCAACGTAAACAAGTGTGCCGGTGTGTGCCACGTAATTCAGTGCATTTGACATCGATTGAGCATTGCCAGTTGCATCGATAACGATCGTTGGAAGATTACCGTTAGTGAGTTCCTCTAGGGCACTAAGTTCACTGCCATCACCTGTGAAGTGCACCGTGTGATTAACACCCATCGTGTTCTTGGCAAAATCAAGTCGCTGCTCGTTGATATCCATCATGATAGACGTAGCAGATGTGAGTTTAACGAACTCGAGTACACTGAGCCCAATGGGGCCGGCACCAATGATCAAAACGTGGTCTTCGCCAGTGGGATTGCATCGATCAACCGCGTGACAGCCGATCGCCAACGTTTCGACCAATGCAAGTTGTTCCATCGCCAAGCCACCAGAGGAGGCGTGGAGTTTTCTTGCTGGAACAATAAACCGGTCTCTCATGCCGCCATCTGTATGGACTCCAAGTACCTGCAGGTTATCGCAACAATTGCCCCGATCTCGCTGGCTGGCAAAACTGCCTACGTCATTGATGTAAGGTTCTACGCTACAGTGATCGCCAGCCTTGATATTTTCGACACCATCTCCGACTTCTAGTACTTCTACCCCCAGTTCATGTCCGGGTATGCGTGGATAACTATAAAATGGGAATTTCCCAAGGTATCCACTCAGATCGGTACCGCAGATTCCAACGCGGTGTACAGCTACAAGTGCTTCACCAGCACCAGGTGCAGCAGCTTCTTCGATTTCTACTTGTTCAAAGTGTTTGGGTTCTTGTAAGACGATTGCCTTCATGGAGGAATGGATCCTTTTGGTCACATCGATTTAGATGGGCTCTGGCCACGATCAGCCATAACAGCACAGCGAAGCTCTATTATGACGCTGCATTAGCAACCGGAAAAGGTAGTACAAACAAAGTATGAATTGATTATCCGACTTCGTTTTGAATTAAGTCCCTGAATCGACTTAGTACGTCTGCATCCTGTGAGATTAGCTGGCCCCATGGTGGAAGCACGGTAGTGGATTCTGAGGTCTCATTGATGGTTTGTCGCCATGTATCTGCAATTCGATTAGCAAATACGTCGATTGCGTCCGATTCACTCGTATGGTCATACGTCAGCCCATTCCACTTCGAGTCAACGGCGTAGTTGTCTACGAGTCGATTTGCAGTGCTCTTGAATTCTTCGACCAGATCATCTGTCGATGGGACGTCGATACCATATTCAATAAGCGCATCTCTTGTCGCTGAAATAATATCAGCGGCCATTCGATTAAGTCCGCTGGAATTGTGTAGCAGTCTGTCGCTTCTATATATATAGAAGCGAATATATAGAAGTGACAGTTTCTCGTTGTTCGTGCGTATCGATCCAATCAACTGGCACTTCGATTTTTGGTAAATTTGAAGCACCCAAAAACTGAATGTGATTATTGATAGCCTGAGTAACACCGCCACGCTCAAGATGGTAATGAATGATGACTAGTCTTAAGTCATTGCTCCCGAGCCGTAGGTGAATGTCTTGATAATCCTCTGCCGGAGTCGATGTTAATCACTTGGCCGGTCGCCATCTTGTTTCTTAGGAAGAACTCAACTGTTTCCGCAAATGCCGTCGGATCATCTACATGCTTAAGAAGGGTCTCTTGCTGAATGCGGTCGCGTGTTTTCTGGTCGAAGCGGTCTGGAAATAGAACTGGACCAGGATTGATGCAATTGACCCGGATTTTTGGGTTGAGAGATGCTAGGTCAACGGCAAGAGATCTGGTTGCAGCTACGACAGCACCTTTGGCAGCGAAGTAGCCCACATGATTTTCGTAAGGCTGCTCAACGGCCCAATCCCCAACAGTGATTATGCTGCCACCACTAGGTTGTTCGGACATCATTAAACCAATGATCTGGCAGCAATGTATAGTGCCGATCGCATTTACTTGAATCTGTTGTGAAATACCATCGGAGATCTTATTGATTGGTGTTGGCTCCCAAATTGAGGCCGTCGTTACAAGACCATCGATTGAACCCATTTCGCTTTTGACTGCGGTGCCAAGTTGTTCTATTTCACTTTGGCTGGTGATGTCGGCTTGAAATGATCTGGCGGTAATTCCAGATTCGATTAACTCGACTAGAGACTGTTGTGCTTCTACCTGCGATTTGTTGAAGTGCAGTGCAATGGAATAACCACATTCGCCAAGATATTTCGCAGTTTCGAAACCTAGACGCCGTTTTCCAGCTCCGGTGATCAACACCACACCTTTCGAGGTGGTTTTACAGGTTTTGGTGTTTGAATTTGACTGATTCATTTAGCGATGTAATGTAAATACCAGTGGTAATCTGGGAGATTTTCTTGATGAATGGGTAATTCCAGTATTGAAGATTGCCCATTTTGTCGAAAAAAGCTCGAAACTTGCCCATATTTTAAGGGGTTTATATTTGATGAATGGCGAACCACACCGTAGGTTAGTGTTTGTGTTATTCTAGTTAGATAGAGTTTAGTGCGTACAGCACATTACATTGATTCAGGGATAAACCAATGAAACGAAACAGCATCTTAATCTTGGCGACGGCAGTTCTGTCGCTTTCAGTCGTTGCAGCTGATGTTGTAGCGCAACCACAAGGTCAGCGCCCGCAAGGTCAGCGTCCAGGTGGCCAAGGTGGATTCGGCCAACGAGGCAGTAATCCTATTCAGCTTCTTCGAGTTGCCGAAGTTCGGGAAGAAATAGAACTTCTTGATGAGCAGTACGAAGAATTGCAAACAAAATCTCGCAAAATTCAGGAAGAAGCTCGCGGTACAGGCGAACGACCTAACTTCCGTGAATTATCCGAAGAAGAGCGAAACAAGCTAATTGCAGAGTTCCGCAAGAGGTCTGAAGAGACCAATAAAAAGATTGCTAAGCTAGTGGAAGATGTACTTCTCCCGCATCAAAAAGAGCGATTAGATGAGATCGCACTTCAGATGCAGGGAACAGCTGCTCTGTTTACCCCGAAGGTACGTGAAGCACTGAAAATCACTGCTGAAACCGGTGAAAAGATGCAAAACGTGTCACGTGAAGTAATGGAAGGTGTTCGTGATAAAGCACGTGAAGCTTTCCAGAGCGGAAATCGTGACGGCATCCGAGAGTTGTTTGAAAACGCTCAAAAAGAAGTGAATGAGAAGGTTTTGGGTCTCCTGAGCGATTCTCAGAAGAAGAAATTTGAAGAAATGAAGGGTAAGCCATTCAAGCTACCTGAAGGTGCACGACGTCCTGGTGGCGGTCAAGGTGGTCAGCGACCTGGTGGCCAACGTCCAGGTGGTCAAGGCGGAGAACGTCCAGCACGTCCTGCAACATAATGCCCTATTTGTCACCCGATGACAAAGCAATTCACGGATTCATGCAATAGTCTGCATGCGACAATTGCTGCAAGCCTCTTGGCTAATCCAGCCAAGAGGCTTTTTTCATGCGCGCTTACCCCCGCTCAATCATCGCTCAATCATAGCCACCCACTTTCTATTTGAGCCCGCAAATTCAATAATAGCTCTATAGAGGGGGTATCATATACCACCATAAAAGATGCCAAAAAAACATATTAATGCCAATATGGCATTTAAAGTCAGTGGTAGATTTGAATCTAAGACAGGCATGGATTTCTGCGGAGAATAATCTAAGACAGGAGTAAATTGAATTCTCTGGATCAAAAATCACTGAAAACAAGCTGTTTTTAGTCAAAACAAAAAGTGGGTGTCCATGATTGAGCACGCTTGATGGCAGGGAGAACATAGACTGTCTATGAATTTGGCATGACGATTGCATTTTGGTTGGTCAGGACTTGGGCGTGAGCCAAGTTGGCAATTTGAAATGAGAGGAGAATGTCATGTTGATTAAATGGAACGATCCCTGGACAGCACTGCAAAGTGAAATGCACTCGTTGCGTGATGAAATGCAAAAGGTCTTTGGTGGGCTGTTGTCATCGAGTAGTAGTCGACGGCATGCCGATGATATTTCTGCCGTGCGAATTCTCGAAGACCAAACTGGTTACACCATAGAAATGGCTATGCCTGGTATCGCCAAAGATGCAATTGAGTTGGAAGTGGACACTGATAACCAACTCATCATAAAAGCACATCGAAAACGAGAGTCAGAAGATGTGGTTCTTCACCGACACGAACGCGCATTTGGAGATATTTGTCACACTTTTGACTTGCCAAATGACGTAGATCGAGAGCAGATCGATGCTGAACTTCGAGATGGATTACTGCATGTATCCGTTTCAAAAAGGCCAGAACTACAACACCGATCTATCGAAGTGAACTAAGTAAATCCAATAGGTGATCTCATATCGTCTAACGATGATCTCATAACCAATTGAGGAGTAACAAGTCATGACGAAATCCAAAGAAACAACCGCCACAACACAACCATCGGATCGCACGAATTATGTATCGCCACGTGTGGATATCCTTGAGTTGGATACTGAATTCCATCTCTTTGCAGATATGCCCGGCGTGCAAAAGCACACGGTGGAATTGACATGTGCCAATGGCGAATTGAGTATTAGTGCTCCGGTTGCTTTCATTCATAACTCAAAACGGGTCGTCCTCGGGAATTCACTACCAGAGGGTTATCGCCGTCTGTTCACCGTTGACGATACAGTGGACATTGAGAAGATTGTCGCAGAGATGAACGATGGCGTATTGAAAGTCACACTTCCCAAGAAAGAGTCTGCACAATCAAGACGCATTGCCATTAGTGTCAACTAGCTTAGGATATCAACGAGGTAGTCCATTAGCTGTTTTATTTGCACCGTGGATTAATCCAGCGCTAGAATAGGACGTGTACTCAAACAGGAGATTGATATGAGCAGTTTGGCATTAATGGGATTCTTTTTTATAGATCCTGTGTATGTGGTCATGGTTCTCATTCCCGGGCTCGTAATTGCTGGCGGTGCGAGCCTGCTGGTGAAATCCAGATTTGCGAAGTATTCGCGTCGCATGACCAGATCTCGTATCACAGGTGCTCAAGCTGCTCAAATTGTCATGGAACGAGCCGGCATCACTGATGTGACCATTGAGCAAAGCCGTGGATTTCTATCAGATCATTACGACCCGAGAACTAAAACTCTTCGGTTATCACATGAGAATTATGTTGGAAGTTCTGTGGCTGCGGTGAGCGTTGCAGCTCACGAAGCTGGTCATGCGTTACAGCATGCCAAGGGCTACGCACCCCTTTCTCTTCGCAGTTCACTCGTGCCGTTGGCCGGATTTGGATCCAACATCGGTTACTTCGTCATGTTGATTGGCTTAATCATGCAGGCAAGTGGCGTCGTACTAATTGGTGCCGGATTATTCTCGTTGGTTTTGTTGTTTCAAGTTGTAACACTTCCAGTGGAATTTGATGCATCGAGCCGAGCCAAGGTGGAATTGGAAAACGCCGGAATCATCGCTCTAGAGGAACGTGAAGGTGTGTCTAAAGTTCTAAACGCTGCTGCACTGACGTATGTTGCGGCTGTCGTGAACACCTTGCTACTGCTTCTCTATTTTCTGATGCGTTCCGGCCTTCTGAATTCGGATGACTAGCCGCGTATAAAAAAACGCGCCATACTAGCAATCAGTATCATTGCACCTAAAACACAGACACGAGAATCTGTATTTTAGGCCTTTAAGACGACTGCACTTTGTGGAAATCAAATATGAAACGTCTGCCGTTATTCACCGCTATTCTCACTTCTATTCTTCTTTTTGTCAGTGGCCTGCAGGCTGCCAAACCTAACGTGGTTTTGATCATTACGGATGATCAGGGATATGGAGACGTTGGAGTTCATGGAAATGAGATGATCCAAACTCCTTCGCTGGATGCCTTGTACAAGCAGAGTGTGCACCTAACTGATTTCCACGTAGATCCAACATGCAGTCCAACCCGAAGTGCGTTGATGAGCGGTCGGTATTCAACGCGCACTGGAGTATGGCACACCATCATGGGGCGTTCTCTCATGAGCACACACGAGTGGACGGTGGCTGAGGTCTTTCAAGCAAACGGTTATCAAACAGGAATGTTTGGTAAGTGGCACCTTGGTGACAACTACCCACTACGACCGCTTGATCAAGGATTCTCATTTGCCTTCAATCACGGCGGTGGTGGAGTAGGGCAGGGTCCGGATTACTGGGGAAATGACTACTTTGATGACACGTATTGGCGTAATGCTAAACCGGAGGCAACAGAAGGTTATTGCACTGACGTTTGGTTTGATAATGCAATCGACTATATCCGCGAACATAAAGACGAGCCGTTTTTTGTGTACCTGTCGACTAATGCTCCTCACGGACCTTACCTGGTAGACGAGAAATACTCCAAGCCATACGAGGAAAAAGGTGTTGCACAGCCGATGGCCAAGTTCTACGGCATGATTACCAACATCGACGAAAACGTGGGCCGACTCGACAAAGAGCTACACGATCTGGGTTTGGCCAATAACACGATTCTCATCTTCATGACGGACAATGGTTCAGCAGCGGGTTGGCGGGCGCCCAAAAATGCAAAGTGGCCCGGCTTTAATAGTGGTATGCGTGGTGGAAAAGGATCCGAGTATGACGGTGGACACCGCGTGCCATTTTTCATCCGCTGGCCTGACGGAAAGCTAGAAGGCGGTCGCGACGTCAATCAGCTATCCGCACATATTGATGTACTTCCAACACTCACAGACCTATGCGATTTAAAAGACAAGGCATCGAAGTCTCGCGATGGAGTAAGCCTGACACGTGCGCTTGCTGGTAATAACAAAGTGCTGCAAGATCGCACGATCCTAGTGCACTCCCAACGCGTCGAATACCCACAAAAGCTACGTAAGTGCAGCGTGATGACATCGCAATGGCGTCTCGTAAATGGCAAAGAGTTGTTCGATATTAAGGCAGACCCTGGCCAGCAACAGGATGTGAGTGAAGAGCATCCGGAAGTTGTTAAACAGCTACAGCAGGAATACGAGAATTGGTGGACAAGCCTGTCCACCGTTTTTGATGACTTCGTGAGGATAGGACTTGGGAGCCATGATGAACCAGAGTCGCTTCTCCATTCACATGATTGGCACACGACCGGCAATAGTACTCCCTGGCACCAAAACCACGTACGCAATGGAGCCATGGGTACCGGTTACTGGGCTGTGGACGTTACCGCGTCAGGTAAATATCAGATCGAGTTGCGACGTTGGCCAAGACAGGAAGAGAAACCACTAGAGGCCATAAAGGCATCGATAAAGATTGGTGATTACAGCAAAGAGGTCGAAGTCACGGCGGATCAGGTTAAGGTAGTTTTTGACGTGGAACTACCTAAGGGTCCGGCAGATTTGGAGAGCTTGTTCACACTTGAAAATGGTAAGCAACGCGGTGCTTACTTTGCATATATTCGTCGCATCGACTAGATGGGCGAGCTATTTCTATACGGCTAATTGCGAGCCAAGCGTAGGGTTATAAGGAATTTACGGGCACGGGTAGCGGCACGGCTATAATTCTGTGCTATCTTAGCTAAATTACCCAATCGTTAAATATTCACAGAGTGTTGATAGTAATTAATCTAAACGTTATCAGCCGTGTGCGCTGTTTTACAAAGCACGACAATTCAACAGGCACTTATGCATTGATTGCACAGGTCGCCAACTCAATTAATCCGAACGACTCCACATTGTGGACGGAGGTAAAGCGGAAGATGATGCGTCTTACCAGAACACTTGTACTTCTCACTGCAGTTCTAATCTCACCAAGCATCCAAGCTCAGGATGCTCCGGCGCCACCAAAACCCGAATTTCCACCGTTTACGGAAGTTTTAAAGGGATATGACAAAGTCGTATCGACTGCTGATGGTGTAAGAAGCTTATACACGTTGTACGTCCGCAAAAAGGATAACCAGATTTTTGCTGAGCTTCCTCCAAATTACATGGCGAAGAAGTACTTCATTGCATTAACGCAGGCTAGTGGTGACAAACGTGCCGGGTTACAGGGGAATGATCAACTGGTTTACTGGCGACGGTATGACAAAAAATTGGCGTTGATAGCACCTGAATTGGATATTCGCTCCAGTGGTGAACCGGAATCGGTATCATCCATCAAGAGACTCTTTACCGACTCAGTAATTCTAAACGTACCAATTGTCACAATCGGGCCAGGTGGTGGACCTATCATCGACCTTGACTACTTGCTCGTAGGCAAGGCGACGAAGTTCTTTGGCCTAAGTGCGATCAATCGCGAGCATATTGGAATTTTTGCTATTCAGGTTGCCAAAGCATTTCCGCAGAACATCGAAGTAGCATTTGAGATTCCCTCGGCGAGTGGCAAGCTACAGTCACTTCACTACAGCATTAGTGAGTTACCGATGAAGTCAACTTATAAACCCCGTAAAGCAGATGCACGAGTCGGATACTTTACAACGATCTATAGTGACTATGGAAAATACTCCGATGATGAAACCAATGTGCGTTTTATCAACCGCTGGCATCTTGAGAAACGGGACTCATCGCTAAAGGTGAGTCCACCGAAGAACCCAATTGTTTTCTATATCGAACACACAACACCAGTTCGTTATCGACGATGGGTTCGAGAAGGTGTGTTGTACTGGAATGACGCGTTTGAAAAGGTCGGAATCTCAAATGCGATTGAGGTTTACTATCAGGACGCTCAAACAGGTGCACATATGGACAAGGATCCAGAAGATGTTCGCTATAACTTTGTACGTTGGTTAAACAATGATGAAGGGACAGCAATTGGTCCGAGTCGTGTTAATCCGATGACTGGCGAGATTTTAGATGCGGATATTATCCTTACGGATGGCTGGATTCGCTATTTCGAATATGAATTCGACAAACTACTTCCAAAGATCGCGATGGAAGGCTACAGCGCTGAAACTTTAGCCTGGCTAGCCAAACACCCAGACTGGGATCCTCGTGTAAGATTTGCTCACCCTGGTGACCGCGAACGTGTACGTCGGGAGTTATTCGAGAAGGCTCAACTACCATTTAGCGGGCACCCGTTTGCAACTGTCGATAACACTCTCTTAGGTGACGACAAGTATGACGGGTTGGTTGGCCGCGTTAGCCAGATCAATGGTGGCTGCATGGCGGCTGAAGGTTTATCGATGGACGTTGCCATGATGCGGATGATGTATTCCATGCAATTCAATCGAGCTCTTCAGGAAGAAGCAAAAGAGGGCGATGACGCTGATAAAGACGACGAAAAGGAAGAGAAGGAAGA
>CEQU01109963.1_pt1 | contig 10185 bp, 21 predicted proteins | sample 531031 | NCBI WGS metagenome assembly CEQU01 (sample SAMEA2621216, study PRJEB7988) | marine metagenome | isolation source: saline water (ENVO:00002010), including
TCCAGCATTTACAAGAAAATCTTTTATTTGTTTTGTTTTCCATTCTCTTGTAGATGTTTTGTCAGATTCTTTAACCACCCAAAATCTACATCTACCAACCTTGCCATTACTTGTAACAGCATATTGTATAAATGGAGATCCATTGTAGTTTTCTAAATTTTCTGAAGTTGTTAAGCCTGTAATTTTACATTCATGGGCTCCTGGTTCAATATATTCTATTTTTTCACCTTTTGCCCTTCCTGTTGTTGTTGTGTTTAAATTAAATGGTAGTGCCATATTTATTTATTTATAATTTCTAATATATTATGTAATTTTTGTCTAGCTTCTATTAAATCTAATTTATAATTTTCATTATTATTTCTTAACCTTTCATTTTCTTCACGATAATGATCTAGTTTTGGAAGAAGCTCTTCTATTGATGGATTTAACGGAGTATTAATACTGTTTTTTGGTAATGCAGACGAATATTCTTTTTTTTCGTGCGCTTTTTTTAGCATTTGCTCTACGTTCCATTTATGTTGTGGTCCCATGTTATTTATTGTTTTTAATTTTCCAATTAATATATTTTGTAAGCGTATCGCCATCAAATATAATTTTATCTTTTTCTGGAGCATAAGGATAGTCCTTACCCTTCCATTGTTTTGTAGTTAAAGTTTGTATTGGTAGTCTATACAAGAATCTACCTATTCCCCATGATACACACGCACGTTTAAATGCATCTGATACATGCCCTTTATCTTTTTCTACATTAGATTCTGATCCTGTGTCTGATTTCCACACCCATTGGTGATATGCTACTTCAGATTCATTATCTTTTGCATCACAGCAAATGCCTACTTTACAGAACAGTAAGCCATTCTCTTCATAGAATATACTTTGCCAGTTTTCTGGACCGCATACTTCATCTAGTAAGTCTTGGCAATCTCTAGCGTCTATGTACGCTACACAGGTTGTTTTTCCATATTTAGTGGACTGTACACGCCACTTATACGGTAGTTCTTTTTTTAAATCGTTTAAATTCATTCTGATGTTTCTTTTTGTTTTGATTTTTTCATTTTCTTGACTGCTACTGCAGCTACTACAAATTTTACAAATCTCCTTATCATAACAGGTCTACCTTTAAGCAATAAAGTAACAGCTAATTCTTTAAATGTTAAAAGCAATACTTGTCTAACAAGTTTTTTGTCAATTCCTAAATCGTAAGCAATCTCATTTATAATTGATTTTACTTTAGATATGCCCCTTTTTTTCTTGTCCATATTAGGGCAAATATACGATATTATTCAGAATCTCCAAGTATTTGAACAGCTAAATACATTGGAAGTACAATAATTCCTGCAATAATTAAAGCAAATACTATAGGTCCTAAGACAAAAATAATAGCAGCTATTAATACAGTAAATATAATAGGATACTTACCTATCAAACTAATTTTTTTCATAATCTATAAATTTTGTTATTTCACTTTTAAAACTTAAGGTAACTTCTCCAACGCCTATATTTCTGCCTTTTGCAAATATAATGTTGGCGGTACCCTTGCTTTCTTTTCCATCGTCATTAAATTCTATACCATAATACTCAGGACGATATATAAGCATAACTACATCTGCTGCTTGTTCTATTTCTCCTGACTCTCTAAGATCTGACAATGTTGGTTTACTATTGTTTCTCATTCCTACACCTCTATTAAGTTGACTTAGTGCTATTACTGTAATATTTAACTCTTTAGCTAAATTTTTTAGCGTTCTAGCTACCTTACTAACTTCTTGCTCTCTACTACCAGCTTTATTTTTAGAGCTTACTAATTGCAAATAATCAATCATTACTAATTTAACAGCTTTATTTTTAACATATTCTTTTATTCTATATATTAAATAACCTAAAGAAGTAACGCTACCCTCGTCTATATGAAGTGGTATATTTTCTATATTACCAATAGCTTTGTGTATTTTAGCTAATTCTTCAGAGTTTAACGTTCCATTAGTTATATATTTATTACTAATTTCAGACTCCATAGATGCCAATCTTCTTAAAAGCTGTATAGCTGACATTTCGTAAGAAAATATTACAGTTGATGTATTTGTAAATTTTGCAGCATTATAAGCAAGTGCAAGTGCAAAACTTGTTTTACCCATAGATGATGCTCCACCAACTATAATTAAATCTGTTTCTTGCCAGCCACCTGTAAATCTGTCTATATCTTGAAATCCAGAAGCAATACCAAGCAATCCATCAGTGTTCATTCTTTTTTCTATGTCGTCTAAAAAGTTTTTTATTTGCGTTCCTATATCGCCTAAAACTTCAGGAGACCCAAGCTGTAATTTAGAAATTTCTGTATTTAAATTTCCAATAATTAATTCTAACTCTTCTTGATTAGTTAATTGATTATGGACATTGTGTACTATTCCTGTTAAGGTTCTTTTTTGAAACGCTTCTGTTAAAACTCCTATACATGTAATAACCTCCATAAAATCATAAGCTTTGTCAGTCATATATGATAATTCTAAGACTACATTGTCGCCTTTAATTAGCTTAGAAACAGTTAGTAGATCTACAGGCCTATTTTTATTTTTTAACTCTATAAGGGCGTGATATGTAGACCTGTGAAAATCGTGTTCAAATAAATTTTCGTGTAAAAGTTGTGAAAATTTGTCTATTAATTCTGGATCAACTATAAGTTTGCCCAGTAATGTTTTTTCTATTGTTTTATTGTCCATACGATTTTGTTTAAGCTAACAAATATAAAATTATTCTTTATATTTTCGCATAGCGTCTGCCCTTTCTTCCAAATAATTTTCTCTACGTATAGCTTCGTATTCGTAGTCTTCTATTATATTACAATCATTACCACAGTCTGCGCACCATGTAACGTTATCTTCGTCTTCGTCATAGTGTGTACCGCAACATGATGATACCATGTCATATCCATAACCATCATCTACTGGGTTGCTTAACTTCCATTTATCATAGTTCATTATTTTATTATTATTTCGTTATGTGTCAACATCCATTGGCAATTTGAAGGGCGATGCCCCATATCTTTTAACAACGCCTCCACATCAGTATCGTTTATTCTTTTTCCTATTGTATATATATAGGTTATGTCTTTAAAAAAATCTAATACTATTAATTTCATATTTTATTTTTTAGTTATTAATAAGTAGAAAAAGGGGGTGTTAACCCCCTCGCTTCTATTAGTATGCTTTTAAAAACTTAAAAGCTTTTTCATTCATTTTACCACAAGATCCTGTTAGTATAGACTCTTGTTGTCCGTTTTTTCTATTAGGAGATGATTTTTTATGTGTAGTATATTTTGTAACACCATTAAAAACACCCCATTTAGTATGTGATATTCTACTCATTTCAGCATCTATACATGTTGTTATGTCATGTATCATATTATACTTTTTAGAAGAAATATCCTCATCTTTTGCTAATCTGTCTGTGTTAAATAAATAATTAACTAAATCAATTATAAGGCTTGGTGAAGCAGATTGTTCAGCAAAATCTTTTAAATCAGCAATTTTATCATACTGATCTGTAAAGTTAATTATTTTAGGCAATTGTTTTACTTTATTTTGTATAGATTTTGTATGTCTATAGCCAGAAAAAGCATTACCTGATAACCATGCAAATTGATTTTGACAAAATATTACTTTATTCATAAAGCCAAATTTTAATGAAGAACTACCATCATGTCCATTAATTGCATAAATATACTCTTCTGTTGTTTCCCCTCCAATAACATTTATATTATCAGGACGTTTCATTTGAACTACAACTTTTCTACCCCCATGTAATGGTATGGCTTTTACAATATCTAATTCATTATCTTCTGCAATCTCTTGCATAGTTTCAATAATTGTATGATTTTGTGTAGGCTCATAACTTTCTGATACTGTAGTAAATACTTCACCTGTATCTTCTCTTACTATGCCATAATATGGAGTGTGATGTAATCCATTATTTGCTTCAGGCGTACATTCGCCTGCATATATTAATGGCTTTTTAACTACATTCCAGTTAAGTCCATTTTGTTCTAAAATTTGTTCTGTATTAAGCATAATCTAATTTTAATTTAGTTAATAATTCTTCTGGAGTACCATCAAATATAACTTTTTCTGCCCATACATCATAAGCACGAATATATATATTTCCTTTGCCTTTTGTATAAATAGTATAAGTAAATTCTTCACCATAATCTTTAGCTTCAGGATGATATACATATATACCGCCTGGTTCAGACGTTGGCGTGCCATCATCTTTACATGCGCTTGCTTTAAAATGTACAATTAATTGTGCTGCTAAACACCCCATGCCGTTTGCAGTGCGTGGTGGATCATTTAGCTTCATACCATTAACGATATTAAAGTCTTGCAAAAACTCAGCAAGTTCTGCACCATGACCACTCATGTAGCCATCATACTGACGATACATACAAAGTATGTTTTGTGTTGTTTTATGTACTTTGTTATTATTTTCTTCATCGGCAACCGCAGTTTCCCATGATTCTTCTATGTAAGTTAAACTTCTTGTTCCCATAATTATTTATTTTATTTTGTTAATTCTGATATTTCCCAGTCTTCATTACTAGTTTCCATTTGTTCTAGCTCTTTTTCAGCTATTAAATCCCATATGTCTTGATCGCCTTTGTTTATTTTTTCACTAATAATGTCCATATGATTTCTACCATCATTTGGAAATTTTAATGTAATATATGTTGTATATGTTCTGTTAATTGCTACTTGATATGTTTTCATAATAATAACTTTTAATTCTTTCTATTATACCTCTACCATTTGCTGTATGAAACCCATAACTATGTGTATACAAAGATGGTATTGGCCTGTTTTCAATTAATAAATGAAATAAATGCCACTCGTCAGAATAATCCATATCCTGTTGTGTTTGATTTATTGCTTCTGCTAATGCATGTGGATCGTGTTTTAATGCTTCTTTTCCATATGTTTTGCATATGTATTTTTCTACATCTAATGCTGTCATAGTTCTAATTTTATTTGATTTTTAATAGGTTGCCATTGATAATAGTAAAGAGTATATGTTTTATCTCTGCCAAACTTATCTGGAAACGTTTGTTTTCCAAGCAGTGGAGTATCTTGATCTATTATCATTTTCTTGTCACTATATCTAACAAGTATTTTTTCGTTAGTATACTTATAAGGCAGAGCTACAAGATCAAATCCAGAATGTTTAGGATGAAGCTTGTAGCCTGCTATAAGTTTTTTAAGTAAATATGATTTCAAAATATTACTGGTATTGTTTTTAAATCTTTAAAAGTAGTTGATATTGCGCCTCCGTCATTACCTTCATCGTCTGACATAGGAATTAACCAGTGCTTACCGTCTAATTGTATTGCTATTGGTTTTTTATACCACATATTGTCTTCTACTTCTTCATCATCAACATATTCAACTTTTGTTATAGTTTTACCGACTAGATTTTTAGATACTAAATCTGTCCAGTATTTTTCTATGTCTGCTTTACTTCTTTGCCAATTATATTTTTCTTTTTTCATTTTATTTTACTTTTATAAATTGTTGTATTTTTTTTGCTATCAACGTGTTGCACGTGTTTTAACGTCCATAATGCTGTTTCTTTTTTAACAGTAGCATAGCATTCTTGTATTAATTCTTGTCTTTGCTCTTCAATAGGTCTTGTAGGGTCTACTGTAATGCTTTGACCATAATTAATTTTAATAGCTTCAAAGTTACCGATGTTAATAGTTTTGCTAACATTAAATGAAATTGTATTAGTTTCCATAATTATTTATTTATAAGACTTTTACTACGATTATATATTTCTTCTGTTTTTTTTCTTAAATATTTTACATCAAGAAAATAATTGTATTTACCTAAGAATTTGTCATCAAATTTACTTAGAGTATCTTTTAATTTATTTATAGTTTTAGGAACTTCTTTTTTAAGTTTAGATTGTTTTAAACTATCGCTAACATATTCTTTCCATTCACTATATGATTTTGTAAGGTTTTTTCCTATTTTTTTTGCTTTCATTGTTTTAGTTTTTAATTAATAAAAAGAAAGGAGGAGTTGTAATCAACACACAAAGTATAACCGCTGAGTTATTAAAATTAAATTACTAACCTCCTTTCTTATGTTTAGAGTCAGGAACGTTTTACGCCAACTTGCTATGTTTAAAGTTTATCTGCAATTAGAACACTTTAATTATGAATTTTATTAATTCTACAAATAGTTGCCCGACCTGACTCTATGATAAGGGTCCAGGGTATATTACATTAATAACCTTATCATTATATTTGCGAAGCTAACTGTTTAATCTGTTGTGGATTAAGTTTGTTGGCTATCGTATTTCTTTTAAATCTATTTTTATGTTTAGTAAAAGCATTAACTATTCTATAATATCTTTTAATAAATCTACGTCTAGCTGATTTGTAATCGTTATTACTCCAGCTAACTCTACGCATAAGCTCATTATATGTAGGGAGTACTCTTACGTCTCCATTAAGATATGTAATTGTAAGCTTTGCTTTATTCACATGTTTAATAATCCAATCAGCATTGTTTTTTCTAAATGACTGATGGGCTATATCATACTGTGATATTTTTTTGTTTTTCAATAATTTTTTTAAATCTTTCATATATTGTGATGAGATTTCATAGATTTCTTTTTTCATAGTAAAAGTATTTGATTAGTTATAAATAAGTAGAAAAAAAGAGCCACTAGGGCTCTTTATTTTTATGGCTCGTCAGGTGACGGAGTCATTGCCGTAAAGATAGAGAATAATACTCCTGCAATAACAGCAGTGGCTAGACCACTAAATGTACCAATAAATAATAATGGTAGTAATAATGTAAATAATATATCCCAGAATGTCTGAGTTTTTACTAGTCTCCGTCTGCCCAAGGCTTTATATACTATGATATAATAACCTATGGCAGCGAAGAATGCTATTCCTAGAATGCTCATTAGAATGGCAGATCAGCCTTTTTAGTTGCTTTCTTTCTAGTTTTCTTTGTAGGAGTTTCTATTATTTCTCTCTCCTCAACGCTAGGCTTAAGCACTTCTGCTAATGCATCTAAAGCTCTGTCTGCATTTTTAGGAGTGTAATCATTAAGAATAGGCGTATGAGATAGTTTATTGTCTCCTACATTTTTGTTAGGGATTAATTTTAGGTTAACCCATTGATTACCATTAGAATCTGTATTCATATTATCTTTAACGAATGAGCAAAAATCTGCTACATTGATAGATACATTAAGAATTTTAGTTCCTGAATCAAATGTATGCTCTCTAACGAACATACCTTTTGCTAATGTGTTTTTGTTTTCTGACATGATTTAATTGTTTTGATTAATATTAGATTAGTTATTTTTAAGTTAAAAAAAGAATAGTATACCTCTCTCTATTGAGTACTCCGCGTTATTTCATAGGCAATTTCATGCGAGTTAATCAGCCCTATGGTTTAAAGCCTCATTATCAATATGCTTTACGGGCAATATCTAGAGTTTGGATCTTTCACCACTACTGAAAAGAGGATAGCTTGCAATACTACGTTCGCTATTCTATTATTAAGTTGAAAAAAGGGGCTGTGCTAAGCCCCGTTATGTATAGAATGCTAAATAGAGAATTAACGACAATATAGATTAGCACTGAGGAACATTCTATAAAAGTTTGCAAAGATAATAAAAAGAGTGACTAAACTGCCACTCTTATGTTATTTATATCAAAGCAAGTAGACCAGTCAATAAATGGCTGATCATCTAGCCACATATCTATTACTGCTTGCTCTTTAGCACGTTGTTCTATTACGTGTAAAGGTGTAATGTTACGAGTGATGAACACAGGCTCATCTGTAATTGTATGTAATGTTGTACAGCTTGTGCATTCAGCTGCTGTACTTGAAAGCTGAAAGCCTTCTGTATTGCCACAAGAGCAATTGATTCCTATAGTTTTCATAATAGTTTTGATTTAAGTTAATAAAAAAAAGAACAGAGGGTAAACCTATGATGTATATACCTTTCCACGAGGAGAGCGCGCACACTCTTGTACTCTATTCTTGTTATCTATTATTAAGTTGAAAAAATTAGTCAGCTAAATATTATAAGCAATTATAGTTGAATAAAAAAACTGCTAAACGCTTGACAATGTCAAATAAAATGTATAACTTCGCCAACTCATTAGTTAGTTATTATTATTAATCATCTAAATATATTAGAACATATATTATACATTAGTAATAAATGATAAATAAACAATAACTGATTGATTATCAATAACTTAGAGTAATTATACTGTTATTATAGCTATTATAAGGGTGATTATTAAGGGTTATAGATTATATCACACTGACACTTCAATACGCATATTTTATACTAAATTGAAAAAAAGAGAGACTATTTGTCTCCCTTTATTATTTTATCTGCCTTATCAATTAGTTTATCTGCATAGGTTTTGTAAATGTAATAAGCTACACCAAATGCTAACAAAGCACCCAAGCATTTAGCAAACATTCCAATGAATAGTAAGAATAACCATAGTATATAGTCCATAATAAGTAATTTAAATTAATAATTATATTGTCTATAATTAAGTTGTAAAAGAATTGAGAATCTAAAAAATAGGGTAGGGTATCCAAAGTTTTGAAATGCAACGGGGGGTTTAAGCATATAGTATCCCTCCCTCAGAAAAATAAAAAATTTTTTTTATATCTTTGTAAAAAATAATATACTATGGCATTCTTCCCGAACTTTACAACAGATTTACCTCCAGCAGAAGCTCCTATGTCAAATGCACCTTTAGGTTTGGCAGCAATAGATAGATCTTTTAATATTGCAAACCGAGTTAATCGTGATATACCAGTAGATGATGCGCCTAATTTAAGAGGAATGTCTAGACAGGGCAACTTAGCTTCTTTGTTTGGCAATTTAAATAGAATATCAGCAACCTCTATTGAGCAAGCGAGAGGTATGAAAGGCCCAGGTGGAGGTGGTGGATCTGCACAAGTGGAAGGTAATATGGATGCAAATCCGCTTATTGCACTAAATCCGTATATGGGAGAAAATGTTACTAGTTTTAATAAGGGAGGTATGTATGATGTTCCTGAATATGGACTTGGTGGATTTCTTAGATCCGTTTTTAAACCTGTTACTAGTGCCGTTAAAGCTGTTACACAACCCCTTAATACTGTATTAAATCCAGTGTTTGATGTAGCTGGTAATGTGGTTGACCCATTAGCTCAGGCAAGTACAAATGTTGTTAGAACTGTTGGCGACAAAGCTCTCACTCCAGCGGTAAAAACAATAGCTAGCGGCTCAAGAGGTTTAGTTGAGGGCACTGGAAAGGTGGCAACTACTGCAATGAAAGAGGCAAATAAAGTTATAAAACCTGTATTAGAGCCTGGAATGGATTTAGCAATGGATGTAGCAACACCTATTTTAAGAGGGGTTAGAAATGTAACTGAGCCTATTATGGGTGCAGGTTTAAATTTAGCTGGAGGACTTATAGAGGGAGCGTTAGACGCAACTAAATCTTTAGGGTTTGGAGCAATAGATTTGTTAAATGAGTATGTTAGACCTGTATTATTCCCTTCTAGAGATTCTTACAATTTCAATATGCCACAAGATAATTTGCAGACAGTAAAAAGAGATCCTATACAGAAAGCAGCTGAACCTGTAATGTCTGGATTAAATGTAAGGAAAGCGGATGTACTTTCTAATATTAAAAAATCTTCAGATCCAGCAGGATTGCTAGAAGGAGACTGGGTGGGGGAAAAAGAAAATCCATTTGTAACTCCTAATGTAGAGGAGGAATTAGATTATGCTAAACACGGAATGAAAATGCCAGATTATAATCATGGTGGTTATTACACTCAACAAGCAAACCAAGCTATAGCAATGAACCAGTTAAGCGGCTTAGTTTCTAACGCAATGAATAAAGGAGCAATGTCAATGGCAAAAGGGGGTGCGTTTAAACCACATATGATGTATGACCCAAAAACAGGAAAAGCATATAAGGCTAACAAATTACAAGACCATCTTGATATGAAAGAAAAAGGATACGATCATAGAAAGCGTAACCCAAAAAACTATCTTAATGGCGGCAGGTTCTAATGAACGAAATAGGACTCAGCGAATTACTACAGCTCATTATAAGAGATAAGGGTGGTACTGCCGACCAGTATAATCA
>CEQU01019749.1_pt1 | contig 10132 bp, 5 predicted proteins | sample 531031 | NCBI WGS metagenome assembly CEQU01 (sample SAMEA2621216, study PRJEB7988) | marine metagenome | isolation source: saline water (ENVO:00002010), including
AATATGAATACTGCCATTAGATCAAACTTTTAAGGCAATTGGTATCAGAAACAGCATTTTACTGAGCTTCATCATGTTATAGGTATTGCAGGTTTCCGGCCCCTGAGCATCCTCTACCATGGCGGTGAAATTGTCGTCATCATGAAAGTGCTCGCGCACGCTGTTGCCACCAATACTGACACTGCGATGCTGACTCACCGTATTCCAGAAAAACTTCGCGGCATCAACCCAGACCTGATCGTCATCCAGCTCTGCTACTCGTAAGGCACCAATAATTTTGGGAATCTGTGTATTAGCATGTAAACCGGTGAGTTTGTCCTGGGACTCAGTCAGCGGTTGCAAAATGGTTTGATGGGTAAACTTGCGTGCCAGGGTCAGGTATCGCTCATCACCGCTGATGGCCGCCATGTCAGCAAAGACTTCATTCAAACCGCCATGTTCCGAAACCAGCATTTGCTGAATTTGCTCATCGGTTAATCCGTCGGTGATGTCCAGCATCCACTCACCCAGGGCCAATAGCATGGTTTTGGCCTGTTCCTGATGAGCAATCTCGTAAGCATCCCGCAAACCATGGAAGATTTTGTCTATGTTGTACAACGGAACCCAGCGGTCGTTGAGACTGAAAGAGCCAGCTTTGATTGTACCCGCTTTGATATCAGCCCACATTGCTGCACTGTTTGGAATACCACCCAAATAGCCGTTGCCGGCATCCTGAGCTCGCTTTAGCTCATCCAGCATATATTCCAGGCGACCTAATAACGCCTGATCGCCGGTAGCAGCATAGGCGAGACTGAGCGCCGACACGTAATGCCCGCCAATGTGCCCGTCGAGCCCGGAATTCTCCCAGTTACCATAAGAATCGGTTTTCGGCTCCAGGCCGCCTTCACGCAAGTAAGGCGCGAGCAACCGGTCTGGCTCCATGGCCAGCAGGTAATTTACGTTGGTGTGCATGGCATGGGCAAACGGGCCATCGGTAATCCTTACCTGCTGTAAATCAAACAGGCTGGCATCGGCTGCGGATAGGTAAGTTGGCTCTGCCACACTTGTGACATTAGTGGAATCGGAAGTTTGCTGATTAGCAGGTTGGCTGCAGCCATTGAGGCTTGCCAGTGCGGCACTAACGCAAAGCGCCAGACCCCAGTGTTTAACTGTATTTATCTTCATAGCGCTTCGCCATTTTTGTATCGTTTAATCCCTGTCCGCCTGACTGAAGACGCTGCGGTCGCCGGGGGCTGATTAAGCACCAGCCAGACCCGGCGTCGCTTCTGTAAGCGTTTGGGCAATCGTTGCATGTGTTGCGACGTTACTTCACACCAGATGCCATATCGGCATTGTGTTGATTGTTGCTATCAAGCTGTACATCGCCGCTGGCTATTGCTGCTTTGCGGTTCGCCTGGACCACAGCCGACAGTGATTTGTATTCGTCATAGGTGATCTTGTAGCGGTTCATTAACCAACCCACCAGATAATGAAACACACCTGGGATTATGGTCAGCATGAGCACGATCCCCATTAACGTAAACTCACTCTGCTGGGCAGACGCTTCGTACTCGAAGTAAGCCAGCAACCAGCCCACCAGCGCACCGGCAACACCCATACCCGCTTTCTGGCAAAATGAAATGCCGCCAAATGCCAGACCAGCCACTCGTTTACCAGTTTTACTTTCGCCGTAATCTACCACTTCAGCAATGGCCGACCAGAAGATGGGCGCATGTAAATCAACCACAAAACTGATTAAGAAAAACAGGATGAAAGCCAGCGCCACATCATTAGGGCCAACCACGAAATACATCAGCAGGCTCAGTACGCCAACGGCCATCTGACTAAAACGGAACAGCTTCACTTTACAATAGCGTTTAGTGATCCAGGTTGAGGCAACCATGGCCAGAATAGCCGCGCCCACGCCGGTAGACAGGAACATAGACTGTAAGCCGGCATCACCACCAAGGTAATATTTGGCGTAGTATAGTGCTACCGAACCACGCACTACGTACCCGATAGTTCCTAACACGCACACACCGCACAAAATTAACCACTGGTCGTTCTTCAATAACAGCGATAACTGCTCTCTGAAAGGTTTCTCTTCTACCTCATGTTCCAGACGTTCGGTTGTGGCAAAGAAGCAAAACAGGAACATGACAACGGCCAGACCAGCCATTAAACCCATGGCGGTTTGATAGCCAGCCGCCAGGTTACCTTCCCAGTAATCAGCGCCAGCCATCCAGGGCACAATAATAGTCACCAGAAACGCAGCGACCTTGGCAAAGAAAAGCCGATAGCCGTTTGCCGATAGCTTTTCTTTAGGGTCCGAGGTCATTACGCCAATCAGGGAAATATAAGGGATCGTTACTGCAGTAAACATCAGGGTAACGAAAATATAGGTTGAATAAGCCCACACCAGCTTGGCGTTATAATCCACATCGGGCGTACTGAAAGTCAGGAATACCGATATGCCAAAAGGCACCGACAAAAACAGGAAGTACGGGCGATAACGCCCCCACCGGCTGGTATAACGGTCGGTCACCATACCCATCAACGGATCACTTACCGCGTCCAGAATACGTACCAGCAGAAACATCAATGCCATATCTGAGGGTTTTAAGCCAAACACGTCAGTGTAGAAAAATGTGATGATCAACATCATCGAAGAAATTACGACGTTTACCGCCATATCACCGGCGCCGAAGCCTATCTTCTCTAACCGGGTTAATTTTTGTGAAACCATACCACCACGCTTCCGACTTGCAGCCTTACCGTTTCAGGCTGTTTGAAATAGATAAAGGGCCGTAAATTTAGCCCTCGATTTGCGGCATTTGCAAACCAAATGTTAATAGCAAATATACTATCATCATACAATTTAAACAAGCCGTATTATGACATTCGCTTTACTGAAATTAATAGTCGCTAAAGTTGTTAACATTCAGCGTGTATATGCTGTTAAGAAAAAAAGCCCGATATCATATCGGGCTTTGATAAATGTCAGGTTTGCAGCTTATTACATACTGTAACGCATCCCCACTGCAAAGGTTCGGCTGATAATCGCGCTGCCAAAGTTATTTGTCGTTGGATACTGATAATAGCTTTGGTAGATTTCATCCGTCAGATTGGTAGCATCGAATGTCAGCATCAGATTTTCACTGACATCATAACTCATCTGGAAGTTTAAGCTCTGTTCCGGACGACGGTAAACGCCCAATGGATTTGCAAATATCGCCGCTTCGTAGTTATTCAGAAAATCTTCACGCCATACATAAGATAAGCGCATGTCGAAATCATCTTTCTCGTAAATAGCCACTACACTGTAGGATTTATCTGACACTGCAAACATGCTGCGGGACAGTATCCGGGAAATATAGATTTCGCCGTTCTCATCAACCTCAAATTCCGGGATATCCTGCTCCGAATCAAGCATAGTGTAACTCGCCTGAACGCCTAAGCCATCCAGTACTTCTGGCAGATTATCCGGGAAATATACCAGCCCTAATTCAAGGCCGGATAAAGAGCCATCAGAAGCATTACCAGGCTGAGTCAGCACGTATTCTGTGGGCTGTTCATCTTCAGGCCCCTGCAGTGTCACTTTTCTCTTAGAGTCAAAAACAAAGCCTTCGATGTCTCGCTGGAACCAGGCAGCATAGACAGAACTTTGTGGTGAGAAGTACCACTCCAAAGAAAGATCCAGGTTAACAGACTCCACCGGCCCAAGGTCAGGGTTACCCTGTGTTGAAGTTTTTAATTCCAGGCCCGTCAGGTTAGAACCATAATTAATGGTAGGGTTCAGTGCTGCGAAATCCGGACGTCTGACGGTTTCTGTATAAGCGAAACGTGCTAAAAGGTCGTCGGCGAGATGATAACGCACAACAAAACTGGGTAGTACTGAAGTACTTGAACCTTCGCCACTGCCAGTGAGGTTGCCTTCTGCATCAAAAAAGGCCATATCACGTTCAGCACGCTCAATCCTTACACCAATCTGACCGTCCAGGGTTTTACCACCAAGCTCCGTCATAAAGTCAGCTTCGATATAAGCTTCAGTTGATACCTCTTCAATATCGAAGTTGATTGTAGGCGTTTGGTCGGTGACATCATCATAACCATGTAAAGCACGAATATCCTGGCGGTTAGCCATCAGGTATTTAGCGTTTACCGCCGCCCAGCTGTTCGGGAAATTGGCTCTGCCGTCAAAAAAGTGACTGTTAGTAAAGGTGAAACCGTCTGGTAGTCCGTCTAATGACAGACCTTCATTGCCACCTGGACCCAAATAGTCGTAATCTTCGGCAGTACGCTTGTCATAACGCAGACCGTACTTGATTTTCTCGATGGGTCCAAAAGAGACAAACTGCTCCGCGTCTATCTTAAAGGTTAGGGCGTCGCCCTCCCCACGATAAGAGTTATCATACAGGCCATCAGTCTGCCATAGGGCCGGGTTGGTGACGTCAGACTCGTCAATGGCTGTTTCAGGATTATCGACAATTGCTAACCCTGGAATTCCGCCACCGGCGTTAAAATCAAAATTCAGTGTGCCAGTCAGGTATTGCGGCACGCCACGCATAGCAAAGAACATATTAGTGTATTCACTGGTCTGATAGATAACCTCAGACTTAACCTGGAGGTCATCACTGAGATACCACTTACCACCCAGGGCGTATAAAAAGCCATCGGTTTTACCCGTGAAAAAGTCGCCACTAGTAAAATTATTACCGATGTTCTGTGAGTCCAATGCTGAGCCGGACTTAACGATATTAGTCCCTTCATACAAATTTATCGGCGTGGTGGGATCCAATAAATACGTGTGCTCTACGTTTTTAAAGAACATAGTGGTTTGATTGTCGGTTCTGAAACCATTGTAAAAGGCCTCAAACAAATACTCAGACCAATCATTTGGTGCCCACTGGAAAGACACGCTTACCGCAGGTCGTTCTCGATCACCATAGGAATCAGCGCCGAAGATAGCATCCCGCGACAAATAGTATTCCGAGTCAACACCGTTAACATCCAGCGTTGAGCCAGCAGCAAAAGGCAGGCCTTCTTCCAAACCTGGCGTCCAGAATGTCGACGGAATGCGGGTTAGCATGTCATAAGGCTCAGGCGCGTTTTTGGTGAAGTACGGCAACATGGCACCAGCGGTGATGCTTTGATCACGGAACCGCGTGCGGGCATAGGCGACGTTGATAAGTGCGCCCACTTCACCAAAATCCGTTTCCCAACGATCACTCATCAATAAACTTACATTTGGATCGTAATAATCTGCCTGTTCTTGCTCAATGGCTCTTGCTGCTAAAACCACCTTGGAACCGTCGAAATCGAAAGGTCGTTGGGTTTGCACATCAATCTGCCCGGCCAGCCCGCTACCGAGTTGTGAAGCAGAGCGCGTTTTGTAAACACTGGCGCTTTGCAGCAAGGCAGCAGGAATATCTGCTAACGCTATTGAGCGTCCTGTGGAGGTAAAAATGTTTCTACCGTTTACCGTTGTCGTTACATCAGAGAGACCTCGAATGGTAACCGTATTTACTTCACCCGACGCCCTGTCGGTAACCTGAACCCCGGTTACCCTTTGCAGCGCTTCAACCACGTTATTATCAGGAAATTTACCAATGTCCTCAGCAACAATCGCGTCTACGATTTGCAGATTCTGGCGCTTGATGTTGATGGCTTTATTTAAACTAGCGCGGATACCAGAGACTTCTATTACTTCTACATCTTCTGGTGCTTCTTCCTGTGCATTATCAGCTTCTTGTGCATAGAGCAGAGTGCTGCCCAGCGCAAATATGACTGCTGTTGCTAGTTGCTTTCTTTTAAACATACGGTAAACCTCCATTACTGGGAGCCGAGCAAGCTCCTGACAGTAACCTTTGTATAAGTTGTGTTAACTGCAAAGTAAAAAAATATAAATTTTCGTAACAGAACGATTAGATTACGCTAGATATTATTGTATGATTTAATCGGTGTCAACCAAGTCTGTTAAATCTATTAACATTTCTTAACAAACCGGATTGACAAGACTGTTTAATTAACAGTCAAGTGCTGAATAATCAAAAATTTATGCATAATAATCAATCAACTACGATTGATTAAATTGATTTACGAAATTTAACTATTAACAATAGATTTACATAGTATATACTGTTTGATATATTAAATTAGTCATACAATATTACTTTGATGAGGTTTAACCATGAGATGGAACAAAGTGTTGTTAGCCGTGAGTATTTCTGCCGTACTCGGTGGATGTGGAGACGGAACACAACAAAAAGTTGAAGGTGTTGTTGAGGCCCCTCAAAATGAACCCCCTGTGAGTGTTACAGATCCGACTTTTCCAACCGATGTTACGTTTAGTGAAGTGGGCGTTCACGATCCTTCTGTTATTCGTCTTGACGACGGCACTTTCTATATCTTCGGTTCTCATATGGCCTATGCCAGCTCAACCGATTTAGTTAACTGGACTCAGTTAAACCCGGCTGCCGCTAATAACGAAGATGCCGCGGCTAATACGCCACTATTTAATACTTATCCTTCAGAAGTGTCTGAGGGCATTGACTGGGTAGGCGGCAATATTGGTTCATGGGCTTCGGACGTTATCCAGCTTGGCGACGGCCGTTACTACTTTTATTACAATCACTGTGCGCTGCCCGATACCGGTAACTGTGTATCCCGTTCCTATCTGGGTGTAGCCGTATCAGACAATATTGACGGTCCTTATGAAGACTTAGGTCTGATCCTGACCACTGGTCATGTGGGTGAAGAAAACACCGGGCATCAATGGCGAAGACTACGACGGTAATGTGCATCCGAATGCCATCGACCCGGATGTCTTTTTCGACAAAGAAGGCCGCTTATGGATGGTTTACGGCTCTTATTCCGGTGGTATCTGGATCATGGAAATGGATCCACAAACCGGTATGGCACTGCCAGACCAGGGCTACGGCACCAAACTCATGGGTGGCTTCTACAGCGCCATTGAAGGGCCATATATGATTTACAGCCCTGAAAGTGATTACTACTATCTGTTCACCTCTTTTGGTGGGTATAACAACGCTGATGGCTACAATATGCGTATTGCCCGTTCACGCAATCCTGACGGCCCATTTGTAGACAGCCTGGGTCAGGACATGATTGGTGCATCGGGCGGCTGGTCCTCCATAGAGCAGTATGGAAACAAGGTTATGGGTGGCTTCCTGTTTGACGTTAATCCGGGTGAAGCAGGTAGCGATAACGGCTACATGGCACCAGGACATAACTCAGCCTATTATGATGAAGAAACCGGTAAATACTTTGTTATCTTCCATACCCGCTTCCCGGGTTCTGGTGAATTTCATAATGTGCGTGTCCACGAAATGTTCGTTAATGAAGATGGCTGGCTGGTCGTAGCACCGCACCGTTATGTGCCGGTTGAAGGCGATAATATTGCTGATGAAACCGATTTGTTTGGTACCTTCAAACTGATTAACCACGGCTCCGATATCGACCGTGAGGCAAAGGTTTCTACCTACATTACCCTGGAAGACTATAATATTGTTAGCGGCGACGTAACCGGTAAGTGGTACTACGAAGCTGATAACACCGTGCGTTTGTATCTCGACGGTCGAGGCACCTTTAAAGGGGTATCCTCATGGCAGTACAACGAAAACAACGGCCAGTTTGTACCAACCTTTACTGCAGTAAATGAAGAAGGCGTTGCTATCTGGGGGAGTAAACTGTTGGAAAACGATGATGCCACAGCATTGACTAATGCGCTGGCTGCCATCTCCTTCCCGGAAGAAACCACAGTAGACGTTACGCTGCCTGCAATTGGTGCTAAAGGCGCCGATATCACCTGGACCAGCAGCCACCCGGATTACATTGAGGTTAAAGGTGAGCCTGAACTACCCAACGCCAGTTACACTGGTGTGGTAACCCGTCCTAATGTTGGCTCTGGCGATACCGAAGTAACCTTAACCGCCACCGCTGCCCTCAATGGTATGTCACAAACTCAGACCTACACCATTGTGATCCCGGCTCAGGTGCCGTTTAATCGTATTGCCCACTACTCTTTCGATGGCAGCTTTGCTGACGAACTAGGTAATTACACTGTCGCAACTGAGACTGGCGCTACTCCCGATTCAGAAGGTACGGTAACCTTTGGAACCGGTCAAAACGGACAAGCAGTGGTATTCGACGGCACCAATGGTCTTCGGCTACCTGACGGTTTTATTAGTTCCTACAGCTATACCGTTTCACTGTGGATAAATGCGGAATTACTAAATATCTTTAGCCCGGCATTTTTTGCTGATGTAGGAGAAAATGGCTGGATGAGTCTGGTACCCCAAGGTTGGGATGGCAATATCATGCTCTGGAGTAACTCGGTATTAAAAGGCAGCAACCAGTGGTTTGATGGAGTAACCAATTATCCGATGCCAATAGACACCTGGACTCATGTTGCATTCTCGGTGAACAACGGTAACGTAAAAACTTATGTGAACGGTGAATTCAGAGCTGAAGTAAATGGCTTGCCCGATATGTTTAGTAATGGAGATGGTGTTTTTAGCCTAGGTGTTAATCCATTTGTAGACTTGCCATTTACCGGCATGATTGATGAAGTGAAACTGTATGACACGGCATTAACCGCAGGTGAAATCAAAAACCTCGACGTTACGCCACTGTCGACTGCTGAACTGCTGGCATCTGCTGCGGACCTGCTCGACTTAGGTGATTTGTCTGCCGTTGTGGCAGATCTGAACATGCGTCCCACGGGCCCTTACGCATCGGCCATAAGCTGGACATCCTCTAACCCGGAAGTAATCAGCACTAAAGGTGAAGTAACCCGTCCTGCCAATGGTGAAGACGACGCTCTGGTGGTACTAACAGCCACTATCACCCTGGAAGGCGAAAGTCTTACCAAGACCTTCGAAGTTAACGTGCGTGCTCTGGGTCTGCCTGATCCGGTAGTTCATTACAGCTTCGATAACGATGATCTGTCTGATGCAACCGGTCAGCAGAGTTCAGGTATACCAACCGGTGCTACTATCGACCAGGCAGGCGGTGAAGCAGCCTTTACTGACGGAATTGTAGGCAGAGCGCTGGATATGGATGGTAGCTATGGCGTGCAGCTGGCTACTGACCTGATTAAAGATAACTCCTATGCTATCTCGGTTTGGTTTAACGCCGCCTCGCTGGCCAACTATACCCCAGTGGTGTTTGGCTATGCCAATGCCGACAGCTGGATCAGCATGATCCCTGGTGGTCACCATGCCTCTACCAATGCCATGGTATGGTCTGGTACAGCCTGGTACGACGCCTTTACCGACCAAGCCCTGGAAACCGGCACCTGGTACCACATGGTAATGGTCAATAATCAGGGTGATATGAGTATCTACATCAATGGTGAAGAGGGCTTTGCAGGTCAGAACTTCCCGGATGTGTTTACGCCGGCTCCGGTTACATCCTTTACGGTTGGTGCAAACTTCTGGGATGCAGCTTTCAACGGTCAAATCGATGAGCTGTACATCTTTGATGATGCCCTGACGGCAACTGATGTTACGCAAATCTACAACTCGCAACGTCCTGAATAAGGGTTGCATTTAAGCTATACACCGCTACCTGTTCTCAGGTAGCGTTTTTTGTTTCTTCGGCTTTCGTAATTTATAAGGATCATCATGGGAAAACGACTTCTATGCACTGCCCTGGCCTGTTTGTTTACCTCTGCGGCCAGTGCTGATAACCCGATTATTACCGATGTATTTACCGCCGATCCGGCCGCTATGGTGTATAACGACACCGTGTACCTGTACACCGGCCATGACGAAGCGCCTAACAACGATAAATTTTTCGAAATGCATGACTGGCTGGCCTTCAGCTCCACCGACATGGTGAACTGGAAAGCCCATGGGCCAATCATGAAAGGCGTTGATTTTGAGTGGGCAGTACCGGGCTTTGCCTGGGCCTCCCACATGGTAGAAAAAGACGGTACATTCTATTTTTACACCACTGTCCGCCACGATGAAACCAAGCCTGGTTTCGCTATTGGTGTGGCCACCTCAGACTCGCCTACCGGACCGTTCAAAGACGCTATCGGCAAAGCCCTAATCACCGATGATATGACAACCCATACACCAAATGACTGGGACGATATCGACCCGGCAATCTTTATTGAAGAAAACGG
>CEQU01016109.1_pt1 | contig 10130 bp, 7 predicted proteins | sample 531031 | NCBI WGS metagenome assembly CEQU01 (sample SAMEA2621216, study PRJEB7988) | marine metagenome | isolation source: saline water (ENVO:00002010), including
AGAAGATGGCCGCGTTTATGGTCGCGGCTCGGTCGACACCAAAGCAACGCTAGCAATCGTTTTATTTGTGATGGAAGAGATTCTCAACGAAGGGGGCCGCCCGCTACCGACCGTCAACCTCGTCGGCACTGTTTCTGAAGAAATGGGTGGCCTAATAGGAGCGGAGCGTTATCGCGATTGGCTGATCGAGCGAGGACAAAAAGTTGACCAGTTGGTTGTCGCAGAACCAACGATGTGCGCACCCGTCCACGGACATAAGGGTGGAGTCGGACTTGAAGTACTTGTTCATGGCCATGCTGCGCACTCCTCGAAACCCGAATTAGGTGCCAATGCACTCAGTGCCGGGGCGAGGATCGTCGTTGCTGTTGACCGTGAGCAAGCTCGCCTAGCATCTCAGACTGCTTTAACGGCTGTCGGTAATGGCACCGTGTCTGTAACAGAGCTACAGAGCGGCTTAGCGCGCAACATAATTCCTGATGCCTGTGAGCTTTATGTCGGTCGCCGCATCGCTCCAGGAGAAGACGTCAAGGAGGTACAGGATGCTTTATACGATCTGATTCGAGATGCTGCTTCCCCTCTTGAGGCATCAATCGAAACTGCTTATGGCGAAGGAAGTGCGGCCTTTTATCAAGACCCAACAAGTCCCTTAGTCCTGGACCTTGCCCGGCTAGCGGATCAAGAAGCCACTACTGCTGAATTCGGAACGAATGCACTCAAATACGGCCCAATCGCCGACGAGTGCGTGGTATTTGGTCCGGGCTCCATTGACCAAGCGCATCAGGCCATCGAGTGGGTCGACATCGCACAGCTAGAACGGGCAGTTGATATCTACCGCGCCTGGCTTATTCAGTAGCTGCACTAGCGAGGTCCAAAGAGAACTCGATCATTTTATCCAAGCTCTTTTCCCGATCAGAAGAGCTCAATGCCAGACCGCTGGTTAAGTGATCGGAGATAGTGACTACGCTCAGCGCCTTTTTTCTCTCTAGCTCTGCAATCGCATATAAAGCGGCAGTTTCCATCTCGACGCATAGAACTTCATTGCTCAACATTCTCGCCTGCAAGTCGTTATCAGGTTCGTAAAAAATGTCGGTCGTGAATATTTTCCCAACTCGAAGTTCAGCTGCTGCCTTAACAGCCAAGCTCTCAGCTGCTGCTAACAAGTCAGGGGCTGGCGCTAGCTTGGGGTCAGAATTACCCAACAGGAGTTCTGGCATGCTGCTGTTTGTAATGCAGCTCGAAGCCAGAACTATGTCACCTAGTTCAAGACTTGGCTCGAAAGCTCCAGCAGTTCCAATTCGAATGATCGTTTCTACTCCAAAGAAGCGAAACAATTCAGTGATGTAGATAGCCGCCGAAGGCATGCCCATGCCGGAAGGCACAATCGAAATTTGTCTCCCTTCGTAATTTCCCGTGTATGCAACCGCATTACGAACATTGCTGATCTCGCGGGCAGCGGTTAAAAACTTCTCCGCTATATAGGTGGCGCGACGCGGGTCTCCCGGCATCAAGACCATGGGTGCCAAATCTTCGGGCATGGCTGCTATGTGTGGGGTCGTCATCCTATTCCTCGGACCCAAGCAGATCGTCGATATTGTCAGTTTGGCTGTCCATCCGCTTTCCCACCGATATGCCGTGAAACTTAAGCTTAGCCTCCGCAATTTCTGCGTCGATAGCGGGGTCAATTACGTTAACCCCTTCAGGTATTACGCCACGAGCAAGCTCGTGGCAACCTACGCCTTGCACTGCAAAAGATAGATCCATGATCTCAATTGGGTGCCCAAAGCCCCCGGCTATATTGACTAGCGCTCCATTGGCCAAAACCATCACGGAGCGGGAATTGTTGAGTGAATATTGGTCGATACCTTCGCGAACATTCCTGAAGCTTTCCGCCTCGTCTGCCAGCGCCTCAATATCGATTTCAAGATCATGATGTCCAGCGTTAGCCAGAATCGCGCCATTCTTTAGTTCAGAGAAGTGCTTTCGCGCGAGCGCTCGGACACCTCCCGTCGCAGTTATAACAAAATCGGCCTTGGGCAATCCGATCGATAACTCGCCCACTTGATGGCCATCCATAAATGCTTCTAGCGCCTTTACCGGGTCTACTTCGGCCACGAAAGCTGTGCCGCCTAATGCTCTTACGTTTGCGGCAATACCACGACCAACCCACCCATAGCCAAGAACGACAACTAACTTGCCCGCCATCAACATATTGGTCAGATTGAGCATCGCTTGGACAGTGCTTTGACCGGTTCCATATTTGTTGTCGAATAAGTGTTTGCAAGCCGCATCATTCGCAGCAAGCGCCGGGCAGGGCAGCATGTTTCGATTACTTAACTCGGTCAGACGTGCCACCCCTGTAGTGGTCTGTTCCGTAACGCCCTTAAGTAGAGCAAACTTTTCAGGATCCTGACGCGCCATCCGGAGCGTTAATTCAGCTCCATCATCAACAATCAATTCTGGACCACTAGCGGCGACTGAAGCTAGATCTTTCTCCCAAGCTTCGTACCCACTATCTCGAGTGGAATGCACCTCAATTCCCTGTTCAACCAAAGCAGCGGCGATTTCGTCACGCGTTGAGTGCGGGTTGGAACCAGCGACAACAACCTGGGCTCCGGCATCTGCGAGGACAGTTGCAAGAAAGGCTGTTTTAGCTTCGAGGTGCACTACCACTGCAACCCGTTTTCCATTTAGAGCCCCATCGCTGAGACGTTCCCGCAAGAATCCGTTGACCAAAGGCGAATGTCGTCGCGCCCAATCGATCGCAAGATGTCCTGCTGGGGCAAGTTCAATATCAGTAATTCGAGAACGATTTAACACAGACACACGATGAGTGTTGCACGTTCTGACCCTATTCTTTGACCATGACTGTAATTGTGGCTGGCGGTGGCATTGCCGGAATGACCATGGCCCTCACCTGCCATCAGCTTGAGTTACCGGTAATCGTGCACGAAAGCGTCAAAACGATTGAGCCACTAGGCGTCGGAATCAACTTGCAGCCAAATGCAGTGCGCGAGCTATTCGAGCTGGGGCTCGAACGTGATCTGGCCGAAATAGGAATTCAAGCTAAAGAATGGGCACTGGTAGGCAAGAACGGAAACGACGTGTGGTCTGAACCGCGCGGACTTGACGCTGGATACCGATGGCCTCAATACTCCGTCCATCGAGGCCATCTTCAGATGATGTTGTACCGACAGGTACTCAAACGCTTAGGCCCAAAGGCAGTGATAAGTGACAGCAGGCTAAAGAGTTACAACAACGATAACGACCATGTTCTCGCTCACTTTGTCGACAGCGATGGCAAAGAACAGAAGGTTGAAGGTTCTATTCTTGTAGGCGCTGACGGGCTACATAGTTCTGTACGCGCCCAAATGCATCCAAACGATGGGCCTCCTAAATGGGGTGGCGCAGTTATGTGGAGAGGTACCACACAAGCAAAACCGATTCGGACGGGAGCTTCTTTCGTTTTACTAGGCAAGCTTGAGCAGCGTTTTGTTTGCTACCCAATCTCACAGCCCGATCCGATAACCGGTAAAGCCATAATTAATTGGATCGCCGAACTTACCTACGACACCTCGAAAGAGTGGGGCCACAGCGACTGGAACACGCAGGTACCGGTAGAAAAATTTATTAATCATTTCAGCGACTGGTCTTACGAATGGCTCGACGTGCCGCAATTAATACGCGAAGCTTCCGCCGTTTACGAGTACCCAATGGTTGACCGTGACCCCTTAACAACTTGGGTCGATGGAAGGTGCGTCCTTGTCGGCGACGCGGCGCATGTGATGTACCCCGTCGGCTCAAACGGCGCTAGCCAAGCAATCGTTGACACGCGAGTTTTAGGGTCCGCCTTTGTGAAGCATGGCTTAGACCAAACGGCTTTGCTGCACTACGAGTCGCTAAACCTTAAAGAAATGAACGAGCTGGTACTACGAAACCGGGGCGCAGGGCCGATCGGTATTCTGGGTATCGTCGAGGAAAGATGCGGTGGAGTTTTCGACAAGATAGAAGACGTCATACCGCGCAGCGAAATTGAGCAATACATGTCCAACTACAAAGCTGCCGCAGGGTTTGCTATCGAGACCTTAAATAACGCTCCCCCAACTATCTCAACATAAAGAACCGTTAAGCCAAACCACGCACCAGCGCGCATCGTTAGACTCCGCCGTACCGGGCTGCCAGTTTATATGGCCGCCTTCTTTCTCCATTTCAATAGGTCGCATAATCCAATGAAGAAGTTCGAAACCCGCATAGACACCAAGTCACCTGAATTCGAGAAGAACCGGTCCGCTTATTTGGAGCTAGTCGCCACTTTGCGGGACCGGCAGCAATTCGCAATTGACGGCGGTGTCGGCAGAGAAAAATCTATCGCGCGCCATCTCGATCGGGACAAACTAATGGTCCGAAACCGAATCGGAATGGTCACCGACTACGACACACCTTTCTTAGAGTTTTCAACCCTCGCTGGCTGGGAGCAATACGACAACTCGGCACCAGGCGCTGGCATCGTTACTGGTGTCGGTCTCGTTCACGGCAGGCCTTTTGTTTTCATCGCTAATGACGCCACAGTTAAAGGCGGCTCACTGCTACCTGCAAGCATCAAAAAGCACGTGCGCGCCCAGCAAATAGCGGACGAAAACGATCTCGGCGTTATCTACCTGGTTGATTCGGGCGGAGCGTTCCTTCCACTACAAGACGACATCTTCCCAGACAAAGACCAATTTGGCGGGAGTTTCTACCGACAAGCGCGTATGTCGGCGCGAGGCCTACCTCAATTATCGGTCGTACTAGGCGGTTGCACGGCGGGCGGAGCTTATGTCCCAGCCCTAAGCGACGAAGTAATCATGGTTGAAGGGATTGGCAGAATTTTCCTGGGTGGGCCCCCGATAGTTAAAGCGGCGCTCGGGGAAATAATCGAACCAGACGACTTGGGTGGAGCCGCTTTACACACACAAACCTCGGGAGTGTCCGACTACCTCACTCATACAGAGCGAGAAGCTTATGGCACGCTACGAGATATTTGTGAAACCACGAACCAGCGTTCAATCGACGATCGACAAGGCTGGCTCGATTGGAAAGACCCCAAACCCCCTCGCTTAGACCCGGAAGAGATCTACGGAATAATCAGCGCAGACGACCGCATCGGTTTCGACTCACGTGAAATCATCGCGCGCTTAGTCGACGCGTCAGAGTTCGCAGAGTTCAAACCCGAGTGGGGGGACACCATTGCTTGCGGATTCGCAAGAATCTGGGGCCACATGGTCGGAATCATTGCAAACAATGGAATTATTTTCAGCGAAAGTGCACTTAAAGCAACTCATTTCATTGAGCTCTGCGAACAACGACGAATTCCATTACTTTTTCTTCAGAACACCACGGGCTATATGGTGGGATCTGACGCCGAGGCGGGCGGTATCGCCAAAAACGGAGCCAAAATGGTTGCAGCCGTGGCTAATGCGTCAGTTCCTCGCTACACAGTCCTCATTGGCGGCAGCTACGGCGCCGGCAACTATGGCATGTGCGGACGGGGTTTCAATCCTCGCTTTCTTTTTAGTTGGCCAAATAGCCGGATCGCAACGATGTCTGCAGAGACAGCTCAAACCGTCCTCGTTGACATACGACTTGCCGGCCTACGAGGCGACGACACTTCGGAGGATGAGATCCAGAAGATGCGAGCAGAAGTAGCTGAGCAATTCGAAACACAAAGCGATCCATACTTTGCCACAAGCAGGATATGGGATGACGGCCTAATAGATCCCCTCGACACGCGTGACGCACTTGGATTGTGTCTCGCCTTGGCAGCAAGACAAGATCCCCCCGAGCCAGCGCGTGGCCTTGTCTACAGAATGTGAGCAACTACATGAAACTACTTGTAGCCAATAGAGGCGAGATAGCGCGAAGAGTGCTACGCACCGCTAAACGCCTGAACTGGGAAACTCTCGCCATATTCTCCGATCCGGACCGTGAGGCTGCCTTTGCCTCTGAGGCGGATGAACGAATCCGGATAGGTGGCCCAGAGCTCGCCGACTCCTACCTCAACACAGAGAAAATTCTCCAAATATGTCGTGACTTTGACGTCACAGCCGTTCATCCCGGATACGGATTCTTAAGTGAGAATGCTGACTTTGCCTCTCAAGTTACGGACGCCGGAGTCATCTGGGTAGGGCCAAACCCTCAAGCCATTGCTTCCATGGGATCGAAGATCGAAGCACGGAGTCTCGCCGAGGAGGCGGGTATTCCCGTTATTCCTGGCTTCGCCGACGGCGAACAACAAGGCGACGAGGCGCTGCTGCGAGCCGCTGAGAGCATCGGCTATCCGATCCTTCTAAAGGCTGCTGCGGGCGGCGGCGGTAAGGGCATCCGAATTGCTCTCTCTTCGTCGGAGTTCCCTCAAGCCCTTGCAGATGCCCGAACGGAAGCTTCACGTTCGTTTAGCAATGACCAAATTATCGTCGAGCGATTTATTCAAAACCCACGACACGTGGAGGTCCAGCTTCTGGGCGACCAACACGGCAACCTCATTGAGCTCGGGACACGTGACTGCACCACGCAACGTCGCTACCAGAAATTAGTTGAAGAGGCTCCAGCTCCCAACTTGCCTATGGCCACGGAGAACGGCCTGCGGGAGGCGGCCATCACAATTGGCCGCGTAATGAGCTACGACAACGCCGGTACCGTCGAATTCGTCGTCGACGCAGATACGGGCGAATACTTTTTCCTAGAAGTGAACACCAGGCTTCAAGTGGAGCACCCAGTCACCGAACTGGTCACCGGACTCGACCTAGTTGAGATGCAATTAAAGATCGCCCAGGGAAATCCGCTACCGATAACCCAAAACGACGTCGTAATTAATGGTCATGCCGTGGAGGTCCGCATAAACGCTGAGGACCCGGGAGAAAATTACGCTCCGCAAACCGGCAGAATAGATGTTCTCTCAATCCCAAGCGATGAAGGCGTTAGATGGGATGGGGCCTTTGACACAAACGGCGAAATCACGCCCTTCTACGACGGCCTGATCGGGAAATTAATTACATGGGGTGTCAATCGCGAAAGCGCCTTAGACAAGATGCAGAGCGTCATCACAAAGACCTTTATCGGGCCACTTACTACAAACTTGGGTCTCCACCATTGGGTGCTCAGCAACCCCAAATTTCGATCCATGGAAATCACAACAACATTTCTTGACCAGAACTCGACTCCACCGGTGCCGAATCCGGAATACCACGTCGGAGAGGCCGCCTCCGCCCTTCGACTCAAGACCCGACAGGACAACCGTGGGCCATGGCGTCAGCTTTCAAATTTTCATCTCGTCCCGAACCAGACCCCTCTTCAAGCTCTCTTACGTGATAGCTCAGGGCAGATCCACGAGGTCTACTCCTACGATAAAGCTACTTTTCCGACAGCGCACTTTGAAGAGGAAGCAGGTCTTATCATCGTCAACCACCAAGGGAACATCATCAGCTTCGAACTGGTGGATCGCGCCCATGCGTGGACAACAGACAGCAGCGCATTCGCGGGATCTTCTGGCAATGTAACCGCCCCTTTCCCGGCTGTGGTTATTTCTGCTCCGGTCAAGCCCGGAGATGCTGTTTCTAACGGAGATGCCGTTATGGTCATTGAGGCAATGAAAATGCTCCATTCATTAACGGCTTCAGGCGGTGGTGAGGTCGACCGAGTGTGGGTTGATGAAGGCGATGCCATTGAAGCCGGCCAAATTCTCGTCAGTTTCACCAAAACAGACACGAACGAAGAGGAATCCGCGTGATCCACCGAAATGCCTATATGACGGACGAACTGCAACAGATTTATGACCAGACAGTGGAATTTGTTTCGAGAGAGGTCCTTCCCCATGGCAACTCTTGGGAAGACGCTGGGTCAGTGCCTAGGGATGTGTTACTCAAAATGGGGTCACTTGGAATGCTCGGACTACGAGTTCCCGAAGAACATGGAGGACTCGGTTTAGGCCCACTTGCCTCTGCGACGTTCTCAGAGGCTCTGGGCAGTTCAACCTTCGCCGGATTCGAAGTCACGGTTTTGGTCCACACCGATATGTCTGGCCCTCACCTCGTCAACTCAGGAACCGATGAACAGCTAGCGGAATGGATGCCCGGAGTGCTGTCTGGTGAGACGATTCTTTCGATTGGCGTGACAGAGCCTGATGCCGGCTCTGATGTAGCTGGTATTCGCTCAACTGCGGTTAAAGACGGCGATGGGTGGCGCATTAACGGCAGCAAAACATTTATAACCAATGCCGTTTACGGCGATATGACTATTTTAGGTGCCAGAACTGACCCAGAGAACAAATATGGGATTTCGATGTTTTTGGTTCCTTCGGAGACCGAAGGCTTCAACGTAGCCAAGAAGCTCGATAAACATGGTTGGCGCTGTAGCGACACCGCAGAGTTAGTTCTCGACGATGTTTGGGTGCCCGATGAACAACTCCTAGGCGAGCCTCATCGAGGCTTTTACGCGACTATGCAAAATTTTCAGAACGAGAGAATGGTGCTCGTCGGAATGGGTGTTGGCGCCGCTCAAGCTGCTATCGATATGACTACCGCCTACACACAAGACAGAAACGCTTTCGGCGGCAACCTATTTGACTTAGGTGCAATTCGCCAAAGAATGGCGATGAATCAAGCCAAGGTAGATGCCGTTCGGGCATCCATGTACCACGCAGCTTGGCTCGAAGAGCAGGGTGTCGACAATGTCAAGGAAATGTCGGGCGCTAAAGCATGGGGATGCGAAGTCGCCAACCAGGTGATGTACGACTGCCTTCAATTCCATGGCGGCATTGGGTACATGAGGGAATCAGCTATTGAGCGAATGTACCGTGACGCTCGAATTCTTACTATTGGGGGCGGCGCAACAGAAGTGATGCTCGAAGAGGTAGCGAAGAGAAGCTACTCATAGCAATTGCGATTGCGTTTTGAAAGATGACCACTGACGGGCACGTCACTTAAAGCCAGCAGCGACCAGATCTTCTTCAAGCGGTTGTTTCAGTTAAAAACAGGGGGATTTCTCGGTCGGTTTTTTCTTGGTATTCCGCGTACGGCGAAAATGCCGCTACAGAACGGTCCCACCATTCGGCGCGTTCTCCCCCGGTCGCTAGCCGCACAGTGGTTTCAAACGGCTCCGGGCCATCTTGGATTAGAACAGTTGGGTCGGCGAGTAAGTTGTGGTACCAGCCGGGATGATTTACCGCGCCACCCTTCGAAGCCACAATCGCATAAATACCCTCATGTTCCACCTTCATGAGGGGGACTTTACGCACTAAGCCCGTTTTGTGGCCAACCGTCGTCATTACGATTATTGGCAGCCCAGTGTCTCTTAAAGTATTTGCTTGCTGGCCGTTGGAGGCCTCGTATTCAGCGGCTTGATCCGCTACCCATTCCCAGGTACTTGGTCCGTATTCACCATCAAATCCCATGACAGCTAACTATACGCGACAGAAGCAGCAAACCGCTTAAAGAGAAGTCGAAGCTACTTCACGTTTCAACGCTGATCAGCTGAGATCGTGAGCCAAATTACGGGGTCAAGGAAACCCGTTTATCGCATCGGCCAAGGATCGGTCATGTCGGTTGGTAACTGAACATCAAACGCATTCAATGTCAGTGAAATCAAGGAGTAATAGCCGATAGTGGTGACAAGTTCTACCGCACCTCGATGTCCCAACAAAGCGACAATTTCCGAGTGAAGCTCCTCAGTGACCATATGCTGTTCTAACAAACTGATCGTATAGCGGTGCACAGCGTCCAAGCCTTCAGTCCATCCGGGACTTTCACCTTTCGCTAGCCGGTCCAGGGCTGCCGACGATAGACCCTCCGCTATTCCGATCGCTTTATGCGCAGCAAACTCAAATTTAGATTTATAAAACGCGCCAACTGTGCAGATTGCGGCTTCCCGGAGGTCTCCGGGTATTTGGGTTTCAAATCGTACCGCAGCTCCCAAATCACAACTGGGCTGCCCCACTCCAGCAGCATGTTGCCAAACACCAAACGGGCCGCGCTGCCAAACATCTTCCCCTAACCCTGTCCTAGTTCCCACAACTGAGCGCCGTAAAGCCTCTTGCTCCTCGCTGAGGTCACTTTCGTCAAGCGGTGGTAGTCGCATTACCGGCCCGTCCATTCCGGCGG
>CEQU01042531.1_pt1 | contig 10122 bp, 6 predicted proteins | sample 531031 | NCBI WGS metagenome assembly CEQU01 (sample SAMEA2621216, study PRJEB7988) | marine metagenome | isolation source: saline water (ENVO:00002010), including
TTCTTAGCTCGCCCAAAATATCGGTTTCGGAAATCTAATTGCCAGGATGATCGCTGATATGTTATCCATCCCCTCCCTTTTCCAATGGCTCCCATGATCAACAGACGCGATTTTCTAAGAGGCACAGGCAGTATTATCCTTTCGCTACCCTGGTTCGAAAGCATGGCCAAGCTCGCTCCCGCGAAAATGCCGAAAACCAGGCTGGCCTATTTCTACGTACCCATCGGGGTCGTTCGTAGATCATTTTTCCCGGGCGAAGCCGAGGCGGAAGTGCCCGAAGGGAACCAGGGCAACAAAATGGCTTCCCTCTTCATCCCGGAGATCAAACAAGGATTTCACGATCTCAAACTCACGCCCACTCTCGAGCCCTTAGCCGCTGTAAGGGATAAGATCACTCTGATTACCGGCATGGATCGTCCTTTTCAAAACGGCACGGACGTCCACGCTCAATGTGCCTCTTGCTATCTTAGCAGCGCCACGCCTTACTCCGTCGAGAATTCCGCCTATCCACTCGATCGTACGCTGGATCATATCATCGGCGATCAGGTCGGCGAGGAGACTCCATTCAGGACGCTTGAATTCAGCTGCAACAGCCACAAGGACAACAAGGAATCCATCTATTTCGACAACATGTCCTGGTACGGTACCGGCCACGTGGCCCCGTCGATTCGCGATCCACGAAAGATGTACGACCGGCTCTTCGGCACTGAAGAAGTACAGAACTATCGAAACATTACCGATCTCGTTCTCGAAGACGCTCGTTCCTTGAACCGAAAACTTGGATACGCGGATCAGCAGAAATTCGCCGAGTATTTCGATTCTATTCGAACAATAGAAGAGCAGATCGACAAACTGGACGCAATGAAGGGCGAGCTGGACAAAACCCTGATGCCCGAACCCACCGGGGCTTACCTGCCGCGCGGTGAATATATTCGACTGATGGGAGACTTGATGGTCGTCGCTCTCCAATCGGGCCTCACTCGCGTCGCCACCTTTATGGTCGGCCCGGAAAGATGGGATACGCCTTTCACCTATGATAGCCTTTTCGACAAGCCAGTAACCCATCATTACCTATCTCACAATCAAACTGAATACGTTGAGGATCTCGAGAGGCTCGATCGATTCCACATGGAACAATATGCCTACCTTATCCAGAAAATGGATAACATCGTGGAAAGCGATGGCACCACGCTGCTCCACAACACGATCTTCACTTACGGTTCCGGATTAGGCGATGGCTCTACCCATCAATATCATGACCTGCCAACGATTGTGGCCGGAACCGGCCGTGGCCAATTCATTCCTGGCAAGTACTACCACGCTCCGGAAGGCACACCGCTGGCGAATCTGTGGCTCTCTCAAGCCCAAGCAATGGGATTGAGCTTGGATCGTTTCGCCGATAGCGACGCTCCGCTCAATGCGATTACCCATTCTTAACATGTAGCTAGTATTTACATCGACTCGCCCAAGGAATTTGCGATCGAGGTATAGGACCAAGCCTATTGTCTCGACGAAGCACAGCTGAAACGTAAGAGGAACCTATTTGCCTCATAGGGGCAAAAAGCGATCCCTCAGTTGCGGGATCAGGAAACAAGTATCCGCTTTGCGGATAGAAGGTTTGGAATCAGACCCTTGCAACTTTAGTTGACGACGGTGAACGACCGCAGGACCACAGAACTACGCAATCGTTCAGCCCGGTTAAAGCAAGAGCGTATAATTACCCAAGACTTTCCCCGATTCTTAAGACTGGCCCCTAAGCAATCCAATAACCCTCAAGACTAAGCTAAATCCCTCATTTCGCAGGTCTTAGCTAAAAGGCGACTTCAACTTACCGTTACCGGGCATGTCTAACCACCTCCTTATCAAACTTAAAAAGACATTGCATTGTCTAACTAGTTTACACAATATTCACAATATGCCCCCCCGAAATTGGCGCGCATCTCATCTGCTCAGCGTGAGCTTAGTCATTCTGCTCTCGTTTCTCTCTCAGGCCTCCAATCCTGAGAAGCCGAATATCGTCTTTTTGCTAGCTGATGATTTGGGTTGGACGGGTACGGCGAGCTTCGGGAGCGATTTCTATGAGACGCCCAACTTGGACCAACTGGCATCTGAGGGAACTTCTTTTACCAACGCCTACGCCGCCTGCACCGTATGTTCTCCGACTCGGGCGAGCATCCTAACTGGCATGTATCCAGCCAAACTTCGGTTGACGGATTTCATTGCCGGCCAAAACCGCCCGTATGCTCGTATGAAGATACCGGAGTGGACCAAAGGGCTGAAGCCGGAGTTGACAACTATGGCGGAAGCCATGAAGGGAGGCGGCTACCGAACCATTCACATCGGCAAATGGCACCTCGATTTTCCCCATCAAAACGAGCAAGGCCCTTTGACCCACGGATTCGATTTATCACACGAAAAGCCGGAAGGAACACGAGGCTATTTTATTTCTAACAATACTGCCAGATCACTGAAGTTAAAAACCAACTACAGCACGGACTACTTGACTGATAAGGCAGTCGAAGAGATCGAGCAAACCAAGGACGCTCCTTTCTTCATGTATTTCGCCTACCATACGCCTCACACCCCGATCCAAGCTAGAGAAGATCTAGTGGAGTATTTTAAAAGCAAAGTGGACCCAGAAGCGATTCACAACAATCCCACCTATGCCGCCATGGTGATGAGTCTCGATATGAGCGTAGGGCGAATCATGGAATCGCTCGAGAAGAAAGGTCTCCGGGAAAACACGATCATCATTTTCACTTCCGACAATGGCGGCCTGACCCAACGCTACGGTAAAAGGGATTTCTTCACAGAGAATATTCCTTTGCGGCGTGGCAAAGGATCCGCTTATGAGGGTGGCATCCGCGTTCCCGCGATCGTTAGCTGGCCAGGTGTAATCGCCGAAGGAACCCGCTGCGATACACCTATCATGTCAATCGACTATTACCCGACGCTCCTTGACGCGACCGGCATCGATGGCATCGCCAGTCACAATGAAGACCTCGACGGAAAAAGCCTTCTAAAACTCTTTAACGAACCGAAGCAAAAGATCCGCCGTAAATTGTTTTGGCACTACCCGCATTATCACGCCGGAGGAGATGGCCCTTATAGCGCGGTTCGTTTCGGAAAATGGCGACTCATCGAGTTTCATGAGACGGGTAACGTTGAACTGTATGACCTATCCAAGGACATCGGGGAAACCTACGATCGTTCTGATTTCAATCTCAAGACTCGGGACCAATTGAAAGTGGCTCTGAAGAAGTGGCGCAATTCCATCGGAGCCCAGATGCCAACCAAAAATCCAGACTTCGACCCCCAGCGGGAGTACGAGGTGGTGAAGAAACCCGTAAAGCAGGATACATAACCGCGATCTTGCTACCGAAAGGATCGCCCTGCATCATTTCTAATTGGAGCAAAAGGTTTTCGTCCTCGAAGTTGCGGAGCAACGCCGCATCGAGAGCTTTGGGAGGCTGTACCCAAAACGAAGAAGGAACCGACAAAGCGTTTCATAGGCTTTTTCCCAGCTAGCGTTCCCAGCCATTCATCCGCAGCACCTCTTCCACGGAAACCGGGACGCCGCCGCGACGTTTGCTTTCGTCAGCCGCCTCCATGAAGGCGTAGATCTCGATCGTTTCTTCGAGAGAAACTGGAACCTCGCCGGTTCGGAACCCCCTGACGATCTCTCGTAACATAGGCGTGTAATCGCCCCCTCTTTCCTGCTCGACAATCCCTTCCGTCCCAAAGGCGGTCACTTTGTACGCACGTTTCGAATTCCGTATTCCATAGACGACACCCACAGCTCCAGATTCCCAAATTCCCGTGATGACGTCATTGTCCGGCGTAAACGTGCGCGTCACGGTCGAAACGCCCATTCCCATGACCGTAAACAAAGCTTCCGTCGGATGGATACCATACCAGAAAAAGTCGGGATGGGTAGACTCCAACGATGCGGGACCATAGGAAAAGGCCCCTTTCAGATCGCCTTTCTTAGCCTCGGCCACATCCACCACGCCTGGATAAAAGCGCAAGGACGACGAGCTCCAGCAATGAACGCCGTTCTCTTTAGCCAATTGATAAATCTGGATAGCGTCTTTGAGCGAGCCGGCAATCGGCTTATCGATAAACACGGGTAGTCCCGCTTCAATGACAGGAATAACTTGCTCCAAATGGGGCCGACCATCCACGCTTTCCAGCAGAACAACGTCCACGTTTTGGCAAAGCTCCTCGATTGAGTCGTAAAGCGTCACGCCATAATCATCCACCAAGGTATTGGTAAACCCATCAATCCGATCCGCGCTCGATGGGATATCCGGACTGCCGCCTTTGTAAGCAGCCACTACTCGGGCTCCCGGTACATGAGACGCGTGGTCTGGATTGTTGAATCGGCTAGTGAAGGCTGTAACATGGGACGTATCCAATCCAATCATACCGACCTTGAATGCCAGCTCAGGCATGGCTCGATCAATAGCATCCGCCACTTGCAGCCCAATAGCCTGGGAACCCTCCTTCGTGTAATGCACGTCCCCCGGTGCTCTAAAACGATTAGCTGGGAAGGATGCCGTGAGCGATCGGATATCATTGGTGGGCACGCCGTAGCGCTTCATTACCTTTTCGGCGACCGCGTTATACCTCAGCTCGTCCCCCTTCTTTCGCCCGAGTTCCCCATCGGGAACATAGGAAGTGTTTGCCCAAACGAGCCGGGCCCCAGTTTGCTTCAATCTGCGGACAAGGGAATCCAGATTCGTTTCATACTGCTCAAGGGTGGTTGTCAGGAATCCGCGTTCCTTGTCGCGCCGCCCTTGATTCGGGCTATCTGGATGTCGGTAACACAAATCATGGAGCCCCCAATTGAAATGGATGAGGTCCCAATTGCCATCCTTAAGCCACTCGTCCAATTTCTCTAATCCCGTACCTGTATGCTGAGCGTTTCCTTTGTTACGAGCAACTTCGGCTCGGCCTTCGTAAATCTCGGAGACGAATGGAGCGTAGCCAATGGAAATGGAATCTCCGATTAATAGGATGCGAGGCAGCACCTCTTGATCGCCGCGGGCGGTTACGCTCGAAATCATGACGAACAGAAGTATGGATAGGGCTCGGATTAGGGTCATCGAACAGCAGCTTAGTCCAGGCCAAGCAGCTGACAAGCATTGAGGCTTTACCATAAGCCAATTTCCTTGTAGCTCCCTCGCTCAGTCGATAGATCCTTTAGCTTAAACTCGTCCATAATTCCAACCTCTCGAACTATGCCTGACTCGGCTTCCACTCGCCGCTCATTCTTGAAACAAGCCACGGCTATCGGCGCCGTCTCATTCACCTCCTTTCCTAACATTCAAGCCCAGGGCTTGCCCTCGCGAAAGCTGCGGGTCGGCGTTATGGGATTGAAACGGGGTATGGCCCACGTACGCGGTTTTCAAGCAGTGCCCGACGTGGAAATCGCCTACGTTTGCGACGTCGACCAGAACCGTATGGCAGAGGGCGTTAACCTCGCCAATGCGGGCCAAGCGACCAATGCCAAAGGAGTGACCGACTTTCGCAAAATCCTCGATGATCCCTTAGTGGATATTCTTTCCATCGCCGCCCCGAATTTCTGGCACGCTCCCGCATCGATCCTCGCCTGCCAGGCCGGCAAGCATGTGTACGTCGAAAAGCCAGGAAGCTACGATCCGCAAGAAGCCAAGTGGGTCGTAGAAGCGGCCCGCAAGCACGACAGAAAGGTCCAACTAGGAACCCAACGCAGAAGCTACCAATCAATGATCGAGGGAATTGCCAAACTACGAGACGGATTAATCGGCGAAGTCCGATTCGCCCGTACTTGGTATAACAATGCCCGCGGTTCGATCGGCAAAGGCAAGCGCGCCACGCCCCCATCCCATATCGACTACGGACTTTGGCAAGGACCCGCTCCCCGGCGTCCGTATCAAGACAATCTCGTCCACTACAATTGGCATTGGGTTTGGCACTACGGGGGAGGCGAGCTTATCAACAACGGTGTCCATGCCCTCGACTTGGCTCGCTGGGGACTCGGGGTCGACTACCCCACCAAGGTAACCTACCTAGGCGGACGCTATCACTTCGATGACGATCAGGAATCTCCCGATACAGCCGTCGCCCAATTTGACTTTGGCGACAAGGGAGCTACCTGGGACGGTAGCAGTTGCTTGAGACGCAAAGATGAAGACCTCGCATTCTGTTCCTTCTATGGCGATGGCGGCACCATGGCCTTCGATTTTTCCGGATACAAGGTCTACGACACGGAAGGGATGCTTGTTGAAGAACGCGAAGGCACGCCTGGCGACGTTCCTCACTTTCAAAATCACTGTGATGCCATACGCGACGGCGCAGCCCTAAACCAGGATATCGAAGAAGGACAGAAAAGCACGCAGTGTTGCCATCTTGGCAACATCGCTTACCGGACTCAGTCCGTTCTAGAAGTTGATCCGAAAACGGGCCGCATCCGGAACAACCCTCAGGCTCTCAAGCTCTGGGGCCGATCCTACAGCAAAGGCTGGAAACCTAAAGTCTAGCGAATAGGCGTATCACGATACCATTTACAAATTGGCCTATCGCAATCAGTTGGCTTGCCGTCCCTATAATCGCGCTGGAAGCTTCAAACCGACGCTCCTTCTGCATACTCTGGTCCCCTTTCCAATAGCGCTCGCTTTGGATAGACTCTAGTATATCCCCTCTATCACTGCGTCGAGCGTATCAGAAACTCTTTTTCTCAAATCTTTCTCTATCGAAATTTCGTCGTCGAATATTAGATACCGTTTTCTACTCACCGTGTATTCGGGCCAATGAGGTAGACCTGGCGAATTTGGATTTCCCGTTTTGGCAAATTGGATCCAATAATTCATTACCTTGTCCGCCAATACTTTATTCTCCGGAAACTCATCTGTATTATTTAGAGTGTTGAACACATAGCGCAACTCGATGGCATGCGGAGCTCCAAGCCCTGGATTCCTGCTATTCGGTTTGGCGAAGTCGTACTGAAAAGCGGAAGATGCGACCTGTTGCATCCCTTCTAACAATTGACGGGCCGGATGGACAAACCAGGCGTCCGTCACAAATTGGACACCCGCTTGCTCTAACTCGGCGGGGGTTTCTCCCAGGTAGTGGGCCAAGACCTCTTTGGCCGATCGGCCATAGAACGCTCCGAGTTTCTTTTCCAGATCGTCGCGGCACTCTAGTTCGAAGAAACTACGAAAGTAAGCCCCTTCATCACGAGTCGTGCCAATGATTACAGGCACGTCGGCTTGCTGACCCTTGGCGAACACATTCGCGGGATGGTCCGGCAACACCCATCCATCAATAGTCACTCTCGTTCGGTAGTAACTAACGAGGTCAAGTATTTCAGATGGAGCCAAAGCCCTCAGCGCTTTGAGCGATTCCGCGCTCGAACCTACCACTTTCGTTTCCGCCCAATCCAGCCCAAGCTGTTCCGCCGAAGGCGTATTGGAAACAGCTTCTTTAAGCTTAACGATATTGGGACTCGCCAGTTCGTCGATGTATCCAAACATCCATGGGCTTTGAATAATCGCCTTGTGGAACAACCCTTTGCTCAAGGGGGAGGAGCAAAGGGCCACGACGCTCGTCCCGCCAGCTGATTCCCCAAATATGGTGACGTTTCCAGGATCACCTCCAAAGGCGGCGATATTCCGCTGTGTCCATTCCAGCGCCGCTATCTGATCAAGAATACCATAATTTCCTGAAACTCCACGAGGGGATTCCGCCGACAGTGCAGGGTGAGCGAGAAACCCGAGGGCACCAAGACGATAGTTTATGGATACCAGGACAACGCCGTTTTTAGCAAAAGCCGTTCCGTCGTAAAATTCCTTGTGGCCCCAACTTCGATTCAATCCACCACCATGAATCCAAACCATGACCGGCAGCTTGGCGGACTCTTCCCCACCTCTAGTAGTCCAGACGTTCAGATAAAGGCAATCCTCACTTTGCTCCTGCGTGGCGTTGCGGCCCATTTTCTGGATACTCGCTGAACCAAAGGTATAGCAAGCACGGACGCCCTCCCAAGAATCGACTGATTGGGGGGGGCGCCACCTAAAATCGCCAATCGGAGGCTGTGCATACGGTATACCGCGAAAAACTTGCAAACCCGATTCGGGATCGAGCGTGACACCAGAGATCTTCCCCGCGTCTATCTGAATTGGGGAAGCCTGAACCAGGGCGAGACAGTTGAAAGCGATTACGAGAAACAGAGAACGAACGATTTTCATAAACATACTCAATTAATCGGAGTGGATGACCACAGATTTCATTTCCGTCATTTCATCGATAGCGTATTTCGGGCCTTCTTTGCCTGTTCCACTTCCCTTCAGCCCGCCATACGGCATCCCGTCCGTCCGCCACAATGGCCCCCAGTTGATGTGTATATTGCCACTATCCACTTCTCGGGCAAAACGCACGGCGGCATCGATATCCTTTGTGAATAGGCCTGCACTCAAACCGAACTCAGTGTCATTCGCCAAACGGATCGCTTCGTCTATATCCGAGATACTCATAACCGATACCGCAGGGCCAAATAGCTCTTCACGGCACACGCGCATATCGGAGGTCGCACCATCTAGCAACGTCGGCTGCATTACCGCCCCTTCCCTCTCGCCGCCGCACACTACTCGAGCTCCATCACCTACCGCTTCCTGTATCCAATTTTCAACTCTATAGGCTTCAGACTCCCGCACCATTGGGCCAATACCCGTCTCTTCGCTCAATTGATCGCCCGCTTTAAGTGACTCCACTTTGGGCTTCATTGTTTCAATGAGCTCTTCGCGAACGGAGTCTACTACGATTAGCCGCTGGGCCGATATGCATACCTGACCCGCATTGGTGTAAGCCGAGGAGACCGCCGCATTGGCCACTTCATCCAAATCCGCGTCCGGAAGAACGACGAGCGGGCAGTTCGATCCCAACTCCATAGTGACTTTCTTAATACCGGCAATTGCACAAATACGCTCACCAACCTCTTTGCTCCCAGTAAAGGAGATCTTACGGACGCGCGGGTCCGAGCAAATTTTCTCGCCAATCAGGGATCCGCTCCCCGTCAGACAAGATATCCCAAGTGGAGGGAGTCCCGCTTCCAGAAGAATTTCAACTAACTTGAGAGAGACCAATGGTGTATCGCTCGCCGGCTTAAGTATCACGGAATTGCCCGCCGCGATCGCTGGACCCACTTTGTGGCAAACCAGATTAAGCGGAAAATTGAAAGGAGCGATAGCCGCGACGATCCCACAGGGAACGCGCAACGTAAAGCCAAGTTTGTTCTTCACTCCTTTTCCGCCATCCAGCGGCAATACCTCGCCCGAGAGCCTCTTGGCTTCCTCTCCACTTAACTCTAAAGTCTGGGCGGCACGATCGACCTCGAAAAGCGCTTCCCCTAAAGTCTTACCTTCCTCCATACTCAAAGTTCGAGCCATCTCATCCGCTCTTTGGCGGAGCAGAGCCGTAGCCCGATTGAGGATTTCGAATCTCTCATAGCCTGATAAGGACTTCATTTCCTCGGCCCCTCTTTTAGCCGATTCGATAGCCTCTTCTACATCCTGGGCTGTCGCCCTGGGAACCGTTTCCACGATTTGCCCATCAAACGGGTTGATTACCTCGATCGATTCATCCCTCCCATGCCAGGCTCCATTAAAATAAAGTTTCATATTCAATACTTCCTTTAAGCGTAATTATAAATTCATGACTTCCTCAATATCAGGGCTTAGCGAATCGCGTTTTGACGCCAGGGAAATCCCCACGAAGACCAAAGTCGAGCCCAAGAGGGCGATCGCCCCTCCGGAAACGCCATAAGGGATGGCGAAGCCGGCCATTTGAACGAAAACAAGCCCCAAATTGGCTGCGAGGCTGAATACAATCGCCGCCAATGCGGCTTTTCTGGATCCTCCGCGCCAATTCAGGCCTAGCCCGATTACCGGCACCAGAGCCGATGCGAAGACGCCCCATCCGAACGCTCCTAATTGGCCAATTAGCTGAATCGGGGAATGCAGGGCGAATAACGCGGCAAGAACTGCAAGAACCACGGTTGCTATTCGGGCCCACAGCAATTCGCTCCGTATCGAATTACCGGTTACAGATCTTGGTATGTCGTGCACAATCGCAGCGGCTCCA
>CEQU01018155.1_pt1 | contig 10097 bp, 9 predicted proteins | sample 531031 | NCBI WGS metagenome assembly CEQU01 (sample SAMEA2621216, study PRJEB7988) | marine metagenome | isolation source: saline water (ENVO:00002010), including
CTTGATTCTCCATCGTCACATCACGTAGAAAGGCTGAAGTTGGCTGGGAAATGGACTATTACGGAAGCGGCGCGGTTACTTCATCAAGCATCCTGATCAATTTGGACAGGTTCGGCGACGGCTTCATCAAAAGATGGTCGCTCCAGAACCGTATCCACTAGGAAGTACATCAATCGTCGCATGTCTTCCGGTTGAATCTCATCTGCGACTAACTCTGCTCGCTGTTGGTGTTTATCAACAAGCCGATAGGCGGTTTCAAATACATTTGCTTTAGTATACAACTCCTTCACTCTGGCTAAGCGTTGTTCAGCGGAGAGCTGATCATTCTCAACGAGTGACAGAAGTTCTTCCTGCTCATCAGAGTCTAAATTTTCCAAGGCAAGTGATAGAAGCACTGTTGGGCGTCCGCCGAGTGTATCTCCACCGGCATTCATCTTATTGAAATCATCACCTTGCCAGTCGATCAAGTCATTGAGAATCTGGAAAGCAACTCCAAGATTCCTCGCAAATACTTTGACCGGTTCGCGATACTCACCAATTGCGTGGGCTAGTCGTACACCGGACATCATGGCTGCTTCAAATGCAGGTGATGTCTTAAGTGCATAGATCTTCAAAGCATCGAGAGGTGACAGCCGTTTATTTAATGAATCTCTCCACAAGAGCTCAGCGCCTTGACCCTCTGATAGCTTGGTATGTGCTTCGGCTAGGATGTCGATAATGTCAGAGGCGACATCCGGGCCAAGTGTTGCGGCTTCGCGTGAAACCAAGCGATAACCAAGCCCGATCAGATAGTCGCCGACATTGATAGCTGTGGGGATACCGTATTTACGATGTAATGTTTCCTCGCCATAACGGTAAGCATCATTGTCCTGAATATCGTCGTGAACCAATGATGCTTTGTGAAATGTCTCAATAGACATTGCAGTTAACTTGATTTGATCGGAAAGGGATTCCAGATGTGCCGCCCCCATGCCGGTAGTGCCACGTCCACCAGTTAGTGCATCATAGGTAGCGAGCGTTATAAAGGGCCGTGAGTGTTTGCCCCCTCGACTAAGGAAGTCATAGGCAATGGCCTCCGTCGCGCACACGGGATCCAAACCACCAACCCCTTGCCCGTTCATTTCGCTTAACCTTGGTCCGCCACGGAACCGCGGAGCGAGTCTTTCAAGTTCATCGGTGGCGAACATATTTGCAGCGGACCGCATCAAATGCATATAAGTGCGTGTTTGTTGTGTGCCTTCGGAAGCTTGAACGTGAATCATGTCGCTTACCCACTGTTCATCTACTGCAGTATTTCGGCAGTCGTTTGAAAGTAGTGGGACTGCCATGCACGGTATGCCGGCCAGCAGAATCTTGTCGATTGCCTTCTCAAGCACATTTAGGCAGGCTACACCAACAATTGCATCAACGTATCCACTTACGATGATCTTCATTACGATCGGTGAACCTTCAGCTACCAGCACACGGTAGCCCATTTCTTCAGCGGCTCCACGAAAGTCAGCAATGCTGCAGGCACCGCATGTTTTACAATCGAGTCCGAATTGATCGTAATCGGCAGGGCAGCCTTCGGCGTGTTTCAAACAGTGCGGAAGCAGAAATAATCGACGTGATGGTGGTACCATTGCCACCTGGTCTCGCCAAAACTCACTGGCCAGATTTACCATGGTCCAACCGAGGTAGCCTTCATCGAGCCCGTGCTCGGCCAGCATCTCCCGTGCGACAACTTCCATCTCGTCCTTTGTCATTGGACGGGATTTATCGAGTTTGTCAGCAACTTCCTTGCACTTCATGCGCAGTTGTTCACGATGGTCCAACGTTTGTGGCACCATTTTTAAATGAGCAGTAGACCGTCGTGCAGATCTGCGACTAGATTGGTCCTCGGCCGAACCGGATTGTTGATTCACCGATGATGCAGTTGCCAAGATTGATTCCTTCATTTGTCCAATCGGTACTCTACAGCTGTGCGTGTTCTGATGACTCTGAAAACAGGTTTTGACAGTTTCCCAAGGCAGAGACCGTAAAAATCATAGGATACAGTCTTTCATAATACCACAGCTTTGCGAAGTAGAAACCAATGGGAGACGGGTTCGTCCACGTATCTTTCTCTACCGTATCCAGTAACCACAAAAGTCCTTTTTCAATTATCCCCTTATATTTGTGACCTTTGTCGGTAGCGACAATCGCTTCAACTGCTAAAGCAGTTTCTTCTACGCTGCTTTCCATATAGCTAAGTGTAATAGCGGTTGCAGTCGATTCATCATCTATCTGCTTATCCTGAGAGGCTACAGAACTTCCCCATCCGCCATTTGGGTTTTGCTGCTCAACTAGCCATTGCAATCCTCTCTTAGCAACTTCGTCGTTTTCTTTTCCCCAATCCGAATAGGCGAGCAATACTTTTGACGTACCGTATATCGGGTTTTCTTCGTTTGGGTCATCCTGGTTACCAAACCACAAAGGTAACCAATAGCCGTTTGCATGCTGTGTATTCTCTAAATACTTAAAACCGCTATTCAGAGTACGTGTTAACAGAGATTTCGGGACTTTTGATTGCCAGGCCGCCAGTGCTCGAAGAACATGCGCCGTCAGGTCACTTCCGCTTCGGTCGAACGGTAACTTACCCCACCCCCGGCAAAATGTTGGCCATCCCTTATCTCGGTTTTGCAGTCCTAACATCCATTCGATTCCAGGAGCGATGGAGGCTTCTAATTGCCGGCGATCCTCTGTGCTCATCTCGCATTTTTTGGAGATTTCGCTAAGAGCGATGAGTGCTCCGGGCGTATCATCACAGTCTGGTACGGCGCCACTCAAGTTACTCCACCCCCAACCTCCGGGAGCAGCACCGGTAAAAGGATGACGTGTCGCGTGCTGACAATTCAGCAGCCACTTGAGACAGTCAACCGTTTGCAATCCCGAGGGGCATTTAGAAAGTGCATTAATGCTGAGTGAAGTGTTCCATGTCGCAAGATTTGTGTCGATCGGCCAGCTACCATCACTTCTCACACTCCCGGAAATGAACCGGATTCCATTACAGGTAACCGGATGATCAGTACGCTCAATGGAAGCGAGACTCATAACCACGAAGCTTGTTAATGGGATTGCCTCGAGATAACCGCCACTATCCGGTTGCATCCTTTCAAGCACTCGCAGGCTCTTCTTTACAGCGAGTGTGCGAATAATCCTCGAAATCGGGTTCCATGGTTTCTTATGAAAGAATCGCGCCTGACCAATAGCAACGAGAGCGGGAATGGCGTAGCTCACCACGGGCATCTTAAGAAACCTATAGAGTGATTGCGGAAAGCAGGCTAACTCAAATGGTAATGGTGATACATCATTCCAATCCACTAGGCCAGCAATTGCAGCATTGGTGAGGATAGGAACAGCAAACGTCTTATCCTTGCCATAGCGATCGCGGAGTCCATCAACACGGCCACGTGAATCAATGAACTTGTTCGCCCGCTCAATGAGAGACTGATATTCACCGGACTTACCTGCCAGTTCTAAGGCTGCAACGACCAGCATACTGGTTGCAATATTAGAGTAACTCAACGTGGTGTCCCCGAAGCCACCGTCAGAGTTTTGATGTGCTGCGATCCAAGTCACTCCACGATCAATCAGCTCGGAGATTTCCCCAATGTCGCTCAGGCCACAATTGAGTTCACTGACCTTTGCATCACTTGCTTGCAGGCCATTGCGAAAAACAGCAAGTGCGGAAACAGCTGTAGCAGTGGAGAGTGCGCTTGAAGATAATTCACCTTCCCATATCCCATCCTTACTACGTTCTGCCAACAAGTGACTCGTTGTGCGGTTAATTGCAGCGGTAAGTCGTTGAGCAATGGACATATGAAGCCAATCGTATCGAGCGATTATGCGCCCGATCTAGAGTTGCAACTGATTTTGAAATTGCAGCCACTGCTGGTATTCAGGCGAACGCACAAATGCTTCATACCCTTCAATTGTACTCAGGTCTTCGAATTCAACCGCGTGGTCTGAGGCTAGGGTTTTAAGGGCGTTTAGCAGTAAAGGATGGTCTTCAAAGTAGATCGCATAATCAGCGAGATTCCATGCAGCTTCAATGTCAGAAGGAGAGTTCTGGATGTACCGGTCAGCAGCTTCCTTCGCTTTCACCTGGTTTTCACCAGCCATGTAGATTCCTGTTCGCGTGGAGTCGAGATACGGGTCTCCACCTAGGGACTTGTCGAGGCGATCCACACAGGCAATGGCATTTGTAATGTTTTCCTGAATGACAAAGAAATCGATAGATAGTAGGTCAATGGAATTGTCGTTAGGAAAATCGCGTTTGAAAGCCTCAAATGCCTGTAGATATTGAGTTTCATCCAATTCCAACAGTGCTGTCATATAGATTATCCGTATCCGTTTCATGTTACGCATAAGCGCGGGTAACTGGTTATAGGTACGAATTACCCCATGATAGTCACCGAGTTGGTAGGTGTTTTGTAATTGCAGCATGTTCAATTGATCTGTCTGGGTGATGCCGTCGCGTTTCATCAATTTAACAATTAGCGTGAATGCCCTTTGGATCGTCTCGGTTCTCGTCTCTCCTTCGGTGTAGATGAAATTATCAATGATACGCACTTGACCATTGACTCTATCAAGAATCATCTCGTGATAGTCGATTCCGCTTGATTCAGAGTGGATGAGTCGAAACAGGGCGGTTTTATAGCCACGATATGTCCGTGAGCGCAGGAAAACAAAACTACCATCAAGTCCAATTGCATCAGCAATTTGTTGAGCCCAATCTAGCGACGCAGGTACAAAAGCAGACTTGAAGCCTTGTTTGGCGTCAGCAAAATCCAGAGGCCCAGGAAAAATCTTTTCCATGGGATCGGTTGCTCTATCTACCAGTGTTTCAACATCCCAAAGTTGTGAGACGGACACACTATTGCCGCCGTTGATTCCTTCTTCGATTTGCCGCGCCAGCCCGATTGCATCTGCTTCGGTAACAGTCGTCGAGTTTTGTTGAGCCATGCTATCTGGCATGGACTGATCTGAATAACCTGAACCATCGGCGCTTGCTAGGCCAGGCGTGCCAACGCTTTTAGGATCCTGATTGTATTGAGTGATGAGAAAGACTGTTGTCGCGAGTCCAACAACTATCACGGCGGCAGCAATAAGAACCCAACGCTTGTTTGAGTTCGTGTGTTTAGCGGCCAGAGTCGCGTTTGTCATGATGACGCTGGGCACTTGCTGAAATAGCTCTTCGCGAAGCGTCGGGCCAACGTCCACTAGCGGCTTCGGCGTAGGGGTGCTTACAAGCGCGATGTCATCTTGAATCCCGCCAGCGTTGACATCTTCAATGAATGCCGAGATCGCGTGGTCTTGGGGTTGTTTCTGTACTGCCTGATTGGGCGCATTCACTGCGGTGAGCAAGAGTTGGTTGCCACACTTCGGGCAAGGCGATGATTCTCCAGCGAGGTGATCAGGAATCTGAAATCTGGCACCGCACTGGCATGCTACTTCTATGGCCATCTACGAATTCTTTATTCAGGATGATCAGTTTTCAATTTGATGTAAATCAGGCACTCTCGACTGTTCTATAGGCGCTTCGCGTGAGTCGATCCAATTGTCTGCATCAAAATGTTTTGTGTATGCACCATAGTCATTGAACCAGAATTTCTTGGCCATTCGATATACAAAATTCTTTTCTCGGATTTCATGTCCCGGATTGTATTGTGACGGGCGCAGGTCGAGATTCTCTAACTCCGCAAATGCCGCTTTTCGAGCAGTCGTATCCTGAGCTCCATGGCGACTGGCAATTTCGTGGAGGAGATCAGGTCGTTCCAGAACAATACAGCCGCGTGTATGCTTAGCAGTTGTTTCTCTGAAGTCGCGTAGAAATTCTGATTCGTTGAACACTTGTCTTAGTGGGCGTTCATCATGAATAGACTCATTTGCAAACTGAATAATAGGGCATGGTTCGATATCACCCCATGGACTGATGTGGTGCGTAAATCCTGTGGCAGCGGGGCATAGGGCATTGCCTTGGTCATCATGGTAAGCATCGACAATGACGATTGGCTTCTTTGCCCGCATTTCAACAACAAATTTTCGCACTTCTACTTGTTGTTCAGGTGTAAGAGCCAATTCCGGGCACGGGTCAGGCCCAATGGGTCTATATATATGGAACCATGCGTACATGACGTTCATGTCTATCAGGCGATCAATCCATTCTTCGCTAACAAGCTCGTCATAATTCGTTTGGCAAACGCTCGTACAGACACCGGTAAGCAACTTAGCATCCAGACAATTCTGGATACCGGCCATTGTTTTGTTAAAGACCTCTTTACGACCACGTCGTTCATCGCTGACGATTTCATTTCCCTCGACGCTAATCAGGGGCGTCGCATTGCCAAGCCGTCGCAATTCGGCGGCAACTTCAGGTGTGATGAATTGCCCATTCGTAAAGATTTGGAAATAACAGTCACGGTGATTTCCTAGCACTTCTAATAGCTCGGGATGCATGAATGGCTCACCCCCGAGGATCCCGAAGAAGGAATTGCCCATGGCTTTGGCTTCATTAATCAGCCTGTCCATGGCTTCCACTTCAATTTTGCTTTGCTTTGCAGCTACATCTACCCAGCATCCCTGACATCGTAAATTACAGCTATTGATGATGGAGATGTAGAGAAACGGTGGAAAGAAATCCCCACGCTTGAGGCGTTTCTTGTGCTTCTGCACACTGCGGATTCCCTTAAATCCTGCTTTCCAAGCCAGATTCCAAAGCAAACGCTTGTTCGTGTGGAACAACAATCTTTTGGCCATTTTGAAATACATGAACACCCATCCATGTTGGGAGGACTAAGTCGATTCACGGCAGTTGCCGCAGTTAGTCTCAGTATAGACGTACTTGATCATGCCGTAATAGTGGTTGGCGATATTTACACTCATGCAGTGCAAAACAAATTCGCTTAAATCAACGGTCTCAAATCAGCCATCAGATGATTGTGAAAACAGCGTACCGGGTTTAATTTGATAACCCCGCAAGAACTCATCAGCTGTCATGGTGCGTTTTCCAGCAGGTTGCACCTGTTCAATGGCAACCACGCCATCATCCGTAGCAACCCATAACTCTTTGAATTGGTTGTCGATCAAACTACCGGGTGCTCCACATTCGCCATCAACAAGGCGGATTTCACCGATGAGTAATCGCAGCGGTTTTCCGTTTTCACGATTGCAGAATGTGAAGCTGCCGGGCCATGGCTGAACTCCACGATGACGATTTAGTATTTCTGCTGTCGTGGCGTTCCAATCAATATTGCCGTCAGATTTGGCCAGTCGTGGTGCGCGAGTTGAACGAGTATCATCCTGTGATTCGCCAATTGGTGTCGACCGATCCCAATTCTCAAGCATGGAAATGGAATCAAGTACCGCAGGTGCTCCAATTTCAGCTAGGCGATTCTCAAGATCAACAGCGGATTCATCCGGCTGAATCTTGGTTTCGATTTTTATTAGCGTAGGACCGCCATCAAGAAGTGGCGTCATATGGATCACAGTAATTCCGGTTACCGGATCACCATTGATAATTGCCCACTGTACCGGTGCCGCCCCCCGGTAAGCGGGTAAAAGTGAACCGTGGAGATTGATCCCTCCGAGAGGTGCGCTGCTAAGAGTTTCCGCCGATAGGATTTGACCAAAGTCACAAACGACAAGTAAGTCCGGCTGCATTTCAGTTAGCTGTTGGACGAATGCTTCATCATTCACGTTGGCCGGATCTAAGAGGGGGATGTCAATGCCATCAGCAGCCTGTCGCATTGGGTTTGGTGGCGGGCGACGGCCTCCCCGTGCCAGTTTTTCAGGCCGTGTGACAACAGCGAGGATGTCGTGATCAGATTCCAATAACAACTTGAAGGCCGGTACGACAAATCCACCGGTTCCCATGACGACAATACGCATTCGGCGTCTCCGGTGTTAACAAAACTGTGACTCAAAATCTGCCAAACGTGCGAAAACCGCTACGTCATCTGGTATCGATCCGTCGGCACGTTTGGAACTAAACTCAATCTCGAATTCTTCAAGTTCAGCTTCGATCTCCGCTAACTCATACTGGTTCATTCTGTCGGTGAACATCACACCATCCAAATGATCCGTCTCATGTTGAACAACACGGGCCATCATTCCAGACAGGTCTGCTGAGAATGGTTTGCCGTCGATTCCATAAGCATCCACATGAATACTCTTGTACCTGGCAACCGGCCCATAGATACCGGCTAAGCTCAAGCAGCCTTCTTCTGCCGTTTCCCGGCCTTTGCCTCGAGTTAAGACCGGATTGATGAATACTAACTCCTCACCGTCCCCTTTTTTTGCCGTCGTGTTTACGACGAATAGCCGAAGTGGTAAGTCAACTTGATTTGCAGCCAGACCGATTCCGTTTGCTTCATACATGAGTTCGAACATTTCCTGGACGATAGCTCGAAGCTCGGCATTTATGCGTTTCACCGGTTTGGATTTATATCGCAAAGTCGGATGAGGTAAAGAAATGATTTCCATCGGAGGGGTTCGGACTCTTTCATTACGAAAGGATGAATTGACTGCGGTAGACGGGGATGTCGTTCTTTCGCATCCGTCTTTCAAAGTGTGTTCGGTAATCCAAGTCGTGTTCAGCAGTTTTTTCTTCTACTGCGTTTGGGCCGCTGAGTTCCGGAAAGCCCTCGAGCAACTCTAAAGTTACATCAAAGTATTCTTTTACATCTGTCCAGAAGTGCAAGATTCCATTCGGTATGAGGCAACGAATGATGTCCGTAACGAACGACTCATTCATGACACGCCGTTTTCGATGACGAGCTTTCCACCAGGGGTCTGGGAAGTATACGTGAATGGCGGCAACAATATTTTTCGCAATATGCTTTGAGATAAACCCAAGTGCATCGCCCTGCAGCATAAAAGCGTTTGCCTGTTCTTGTCGCGCTAGGCGCGATGCACAGTGCTTTGCATATTTTCGAGCGATTTCAATGCCAAGAAAATTTCGCTCCGGATGATCAACGGAAGCCGTCTGCATAAAGAGACCTTTCCCGCTGCCAACCTCTATTTCGAGAGGTTGTTGCTGGGTAAAGAAATCTGCGACAGTACATTCGTCGGTCAGATCTTCGATTTCAGCATAGTATGGGCTCAGATCCAGAGTTGGATTAAGTTTTCTTAATGCACGTCGTCCCAATGCTCACCTCGTCATTGCATCCGGTTAACCGTCATTCGGGTCTTGCAAGTGCTGCTTTTAGGGCAGCGAGGGGTAATGGAATACCTCGGAGCGTTCCTTCGCAGGCAATTTCACCGTTAACGATGCATTGGAAGTCACAGACAACCATGCGCTGCCGCCGCACTCTTGTAAGTTTGCATATGACGATTAGGCGATCACCAGGTAGAACTGCTTCGCGAAAACGGACGTTATCCAGCCCACCGAAACCAACCATATCGGCTCCGGATACATCCAGATACTGACAGATAAAACTACAAAGCTGAGCAGCTGCTTCCAGCTGAATAACGCCGGGCATTAGGGGTATATTTGGCATATGCCCCCGCACCCAAAACTCATCTTCGGTGATGTCTTTATAACCGACGATAGTCAGCGACTCTTCATCGAGATATACCACAGCACTGAGCTGTTCCATTTCAAACCGCTGTGGATTGTGCTTAGCAATCTCATCGCGATCTGCAATTACATTTTCCATGTCGATCTGGTCGAGATCCACCAGGAATTCTTTGGCGACCACTTTGGATACCCTTGTGTTTGTAAAATTCTTACCTAGGCAGAATTGCTACGCGGCGAGCACTAAGTCCGGATTTTCTTTCGTTTTGCTTTGCGAGCCTTTGCATTGGCCGGACGGCTACCGTGATTTGCTTTTTTGAGTTTGCGACGAGGTTTGGTCATTGCTACTCACCTGTTGATTAAGGAGTTATTTAGTTGATCAACCTATATAGGAATCAAGTATTTTAGACTAACACGGCCATGAGAATCTGCCAATAAGTTTAGGCAGGATCTACATCGCGATATTATCTCTATGCACGACTTCTTCATAAGGGCGGTAACCGAGTGTCTCAAGGATCCGATCAGAACTCAGGCCCTTTATCTGCTGCACTTCCGAGGC
>CEQU01255435.1_pt1 | contig 10096 bp, 9 predicted proteins | sample 531031 | NCBI WGS metagenome assembly CEQU01 (sample SAMEA2621216, study PRJEB7988) | marine metagenome | isolation source: saline water (ENVO:00002010), including
TTTGATAACTCTTTATTTTCATCTTAAAAACCTTCTCCTGAAAATGAATTTATTAAAATATATATGACAATAGGTATAATTATTATCCATAAAATCATACGTGGTGAAAATTTCATTTTTCCTCTCTGAAAACATTGAAATAGTAACGGATGGATTCTAACATAGATATACTAATATTATGACGACGTTGATGAATAATAAATTTAAGCTCATAGCTATAGACATAGATGGAACTCTTAGAACTGATTCTAATAGTGATAATTCCAATACTAAATCAATATTAAATAAATGTCGTCAATTAGGTGCAAAAGTTGTAGTTGCAACTGGAAGAAGTTATATGTCTGCTTTAACTTATTTAGATGATTTCATTGATATAGATTTCCTTATATCATTTCAAGGAGCTCTCATAACAGAAAAATTGTCAGATACGACTTTGTGGTCTAGGTATATAAGTTATGAAAATATAAAGAATTCTATTCTTGAATTGCGTAATTATAATGTACAAATAATTTTGTATAGTGGTAACGATATATACGTTGATAATGTGACACCGTGGATTATTTCTTATGCAGAAAGGAATAAAGTTAAGATGATTTCTGTGGAAGATTTACTTGCATTAGATTTGCCAACGTATCGTATTCTTGCAGTAGGTGATGAGTTGATAATTAAAAATTTAGAAGAAATTATGAAAAATAAATATTCATCAAATATTTATGCAACAAGATCACTTCCTGACTTTTGTGAAATCTTGAATAAAGAATCAGGCAAAGATAAAGCACTAGAATGGATTTGTGAGAAGATAGGATTTTCTAATAATCAAGTTGTTGCTTTTGGGAATGGATTTAATGATGTTGAAATGTTGGCTTGGTCTGGATTTGGTGTGGCAATGCCTGATAGTGAAAAGGAAGCAATTAATTCGGCAGATGTACTAATAGAAACTAGCGTTCCTGAGTACTTAGAATTTCTTATTAAATCAAATAAGATAGGCGATGATATTGCCTAAATATCATATATGTAATCAACATTTTTAAAAAAGAATTTTTCCCTTTCTGATAACGTTAATTGATTTGTTATTTCTCGATATGAATTTATTACTTTTTCATAATTGCTCCATAAGCTATCGACTGGCCAATTTGAACCAAATATAACTCGGTCAACCCCAAAAACTTCAATGCAAGTTTCTACGTAGGGTTTTATTGATTCTGTGGTCCAGTCATGATCTCCCATCCCGAGACCTGAAATTTTACAAATTACATTATCTTCTTTTGAGATAGATTTAAGTCCATTTTTCCAATTAGAGAAATATTCATCATTTCTTTCTATAGGTTTTCCAGCGTGATCTAGGATTATGCGGATATTTGGATATGTAGAAGCTAGATTTTTCAATTTAGATATTTCTGGCCATTCAGTAGCGATGCAAGCTATAAGTTCATATTCATCTAAAAGTTTAAATCCTCTTCTGAATGCTGAGCTAGTTAAGTAGTCGCCGTAAGAAAAATCTCTGATTCCTTTGAAATTTTTATATTTTAGGTGGTCTTCTATTATTTCTTTGGCATTTGAAGATCTTAAATCTACATGACCCACTATTGCATTTGGAATTCCTATCTTGTTATAAGTATTTTGTAACCATTTTGTTTCTTCTACTGGGTCTTTTGATCCTATTGCTGCTTGTACATGTACTGCTTTTTCCATTCCAAGAGATTGTGTGTCTTCAATGAAATCTGTTGCAAGATAATTCCTATTTCCAAGTTCTCTTAGCGGTAAATCTTCATCTGGTTGCCAATGACCGTAATATAATGTCGGATGCGCCATATCATAAAAATGTACATGGGAATCAGTAAATTTAAATGCTTTAGTGTTCATCTTTAGAAATTCATTTTTTTATTTGTTTAACAAGGTCACGTTTAATTTTTTTAACTATACTAGGCCCTTCATATACAAGCGATGTATATATTTGTACAGATGATGCTCCAGATTCTAATAGATTGAATGCTTGTTCTCCATTTGAAATGCCTCCACATGCATTTATGTCGATATAAGAACCATAATTTTTGGAAACGTCTTTAACCATCGCGATAGTGTTATTTATTAATGGGAATCCACTTAAACCACCTCTACCTACCGCTAAATTAGAATTCTCTACAGGTTTGGTATTGGCAAGAGTTACGGCCTCTACATTGTTTTCAACACAAATTTTTATTAAATCTAATATTTCATTATTATTTGTATTTTTATTTAACGCATCATACGGAGGGACTTTTATAAAAATAGGTTTTTTACGATCTTTATTTATTTCAACAATTAACTCTTTTAATTTCTTTTTGGTTTGGAATATTCGTAATCCTTTGGTGTTTGGAGAGCTAATATTAATTTCCATCGCGGATGCAAATCGCTCAAGTCGTTGGTGGCATTCATGGATATCTTCTATAGTTTCTCCAGAAATGCTTAGGATTCTTTTTATATTATTTTTGGGGGCAGGTGTGTCGGATAATATTTCTTCTACTTTTGAGACCCCATATCCTGGGAACCCTAATGAATTAACTAATCCTTTTTCAGTTGGTAGTCTTAACATTCTTGGTTTTGGGTTTCCTGGACGAGAATTTTTGGTAATTGTTCCTCCAGTAATATATCCAAATCCAAAGCTTTCTAAATAAGGTAAAAGTATACAGTTTTTGTCCCAACCGGCAGATAGACCTATTGGGTTTGGGGTGCTTATCCCAGCGAAATCACTGTTAAGTATGGGATTTTCATATTCATTTATTTTTGCAATTATTTTGGGGAGAAATGTATGTTTTAGAAAATAATCTGCTAAACCCTGTGCCTTTTCTGGTGGCAAAGTAAATAGTATTGGTTTTATTATTTTATAAAAATTCAATATACATCTCCACGAAGATTATACTTCATGACCTGTTGTGTTTTCCTTACTTGCTAGTCTATCCTGTAATGATATTAATTAATTAGGATACTTTCATGACACTTGACTTTAAGTACGGATCTCCCGAATCACCTAGAGGTCATGCCTTAATATATTTTCATGATTTTTCTAATCAGAAAACTTTTGCGAGTTACGTGATCCTTCTTCCAATAACAGTAGATGTTTCAAAATATGTACCTCCATTTCTGATGAATCAAGTAGGTGATATAGGGGTAGGGGATATGTCTGCATTTGCTTTTCCTCCGGCACCTGAAGAAATTGAGAGTTTAGAATCTATTAAAGAATTAGCATCTTACAGGAATGATGATCTTATTTTTGCAGGTACTTGTGATCCTGAAGATTTACCTTCTGCGATGATTAAAATCAACGAAGTTGTTGAATCATATTTAGATTTATACGAAAAAAATAGCAATATTATTGATATAAATACTTTTCCCATAGAGGAAATTGAAGAACATTCTCCGGTTAGTGATGTTATGTATTCATTAATGTCTGACATGGATCGGCTTGAAGAGTTGACCAAACTTGTCGGTAGATTGAGGTATTCTGTTGAAGCAGGAGAGGATTCACTTGGGAAAGAAACAGAAGAAGATATTTTAGCATTGAGCTCATACTTTCCTGATTCATATCAAATAGAAAACTTGCTTCGTTGGGCTAAGGAAACAAATGATGATTCAGCAGCTACTAAAACCGATTTATATTTAAAAAGATGTTTTTTGTTAGCTAAAGAAGAGTATGTCGAGCTTGGCAAGGTAGAAAAAGATATTTCTCAGCTAATCGACTAGTTTCTAAAATCCCTAAAAAAATCTCGTATATCGTTAACCAACATTTCAGGCTCTTCCATTGCTGCAAAATGTCCCCCTCTTGGCATCTCTGTCCAGCGAACAATGTTGTATGATCTTTCCGCCCATTCTCTTGGAGGAGTAGCGATATCGTGAGGGAAAATTGCTCCTGCTGTTGGGATAGTTATTTTGTCTGATTTTCCAAATGAACCACCAGTTATAGGGTAGTTTTCGAAATACATCCTCGTTGACGAATTAATAGTTTCTGTAGCCCAATATATAGTTAAATTTATTAATAGATCATCTTTAGTGAATCTTGATTCTATATCTCCGCCACAATCGCTCCAAGCACGATATTTTTCTACAATCCACCCGGCTAATCCTATCGGGGAATCAGTTAAGCCGTATGCAAGAGTTTGCGGTCTTGTAGAGTGCATTCGGTTATATGCAGCTTCTTCATGATTCCATTTGTCCTGTTGTTTAATATGAGCAATTTCTGCTTCTGTCAGTTCTTTAGAACCCTCCCCTAAATATGCCCCTGGTCTATTTAAAGCAGTGAAATGTAATCCGATTATATTATCTGAGCTTGAATATAGATATCCCAATTGGGTTGTTACTCCAGCACCAATATCACCACCGTGGGCTGCATATTTTGTATATCCCAAAGTATTAGTCATTAATGAATTCCAGAGCTTTGCTGTTTCACGTACATTTAGACCTGGTTTGGTCGGTCTTGAAGAGAATCCATATCCCGGAAGAGATGGGGCGACTACATCAAATGAATCGGCAGGATCTCCACCATTTATTTCAGGGTTAGAAAGTAGAGGTATTATTTTATGCATTTCATAAAATGTACTTGGCCAACCGTGCGTGATTACTATCGGAATTGCATTTTTATTTGGTGATTTCTCATGTATATAGTGGATATTGAAATCCTCTATGTTACTTGTGTAATGGTTAAATTTATTTAGAGATTTTTCATGTTTTTTCCAGTCGAAATCATTTTTCCAATATTCAATTAATTCTTTTAAATATTCTAAATTTGTTCCGTGCATCCAGCCCGAACCAGGTATTTCATCAGGCCAACGTACTCGCTCTAATCGATATTTAAGATCATCTAATATCTCGTCACTAATATTAATTTTAAATTCATTCATTATTTATATCTCCTACCTCAATATTCTAAAAAATTCTCTAATATCATTTACCAATAATTCAGGCTCTTCTAGTGCTGCAAAATGTCCCCCTTTAGACATTTTTTGCCAACTGAGTGAATTGTACACCCTATCAGCCCATTCTTTGGGAGGGTCACTGATATCACCTGGAAATACAACTATTCTTGCTGGAGTATTAATCTTTTCTGATTTTTTAAGATTGTTGTAAATGTTTTCGTCATTTAAATTTTGATATTCGAAATACATACGTATGGAAGAGTTAATTGTTTCAGTAGCCCAATATATTGTTAAAGTTATTAAGAGTTCATCTTTAGTGAAACTTGATTCAATATCACCATTGCAATCACTCCAAGCGCGATATTTTTCTATGATCCAACTAGCCAATCCGACAGGTGAATCATTTAATCCGTATGACAACGTTTGAGGTTTAGTACTGTGCATTCTGTAGTACCCGCCTTCCTCTGCCATCCATTTTTTTGTACGATTAGTATGAGCTTGTTCAATTTTACTTAATGACTTAGACCCAGGTCCTAAGTATGGTTGTAATCCATTTATTAAATTAGCAATCATGTGAATTCCAATTATTTTATCGGGATACATATATCCTAATTGTGAAGTAACTCCTGTTCCAATATCTCCGCCATAGGCAGCATATCTTTTATACCCAAGAGTATCTGTCATTAATGAGTGCCACATTTTTGCTGTTTCTCTTATGTTAATTCCATGTTTAGTAGGTTTTGAAGAAAAGCCGTATCCTGGAAGAGACGGAACAATTACATCAAATGAATCAGTAGAGTTCCCTCCATTTATTTCAGGGTTAGTAAGGAGAGGAATCATTTTATGCATTTCATAAAATGTACCTGGCCATCCATGTGTTAAAACAATAGGTATTGCATCTTTATGAGACGATTTTTGGTGTATAAAATGAATCTTTAAACCTTCGATATTAGTGATGAAATGATCAAATTGATTTAAAGCTGTTTCATGCTTTTGCCAGTCAAAATCATTTTTCCAATATTCTACTAGCTCTTTTAAGTAGTCTAAATTAGTTCCAAGTTGCCATTCTAATCCGGGGATTTCATCAGGCCATCGGGTATTTTCTAATCTATACTTTAGATCTTTTAATATCTCTTCATTTATATCTATTTTGAATAGATTCATCCAACCTTAGAGGCTGATTTTTGAAATTCTGGAATTATATATTTACCCCATAATCGTATGGAATCCATAACCTGTTCATGTGTAACAGTGTCCAATTGCATCATAACCATCATCTCATCTATTCCTGTTGCTTCATGCTTCTTTAATGCTGCGATACAATCATCAGGATTTCCAGAGATAGTTACAGCTCTTTCGCAAAGAGTGTCTGGAGTTAATCCATCCCATACTTTGTGACTAATCGCTCCTCCACCGGAATAATCTAATTGTTGTCCATCTACACTAGTATTCTCATCATCAATATCGTCAACATATCGTGAGAAATTTTGTTTCAAATCATCTGGGACTTCTTCTGATCCACCCCACCTACTTAATAGTTGATCGTAAATGTCTTTTTGTCCTTGAACATAAGGTCTACCTGGAGCAAAAAATCCTTTCAAAGATTCGGTCCCTAAATCTCTACCTTTTCTACTGTTTTCATGAGTAATTCCTATGGTGGAACTAATCCAAGAATTGTTTACGGTATCTCCAACAGGGTTAGCTTTTTTAATGTCTTCGCGATATTTTTCTATATGTGGTTGCATCAATTCTGGAGCACTAGATCCAAAGGCTAATACTCCAATCCCTTTTGCAGCGGCTAGTTCATATGTGCTAGGTTGAAATGCTGCAACTGAAATTGGGGGATGAGGATTTTGGTATGGCTTTGGCAAAATTTGTCTTTCAGGGACGGTCCAAAATTGACCTTCATGTGAATACCAGTCTGATCTCCAAATGTCTGGAATCATAGATAATGCTTCTTCCCATCTACCTCTACTCTCACGTGGGTCGACTCCAAATGCATCTAATTCATAGGGAGCAGATCTACCTGTTCCGAATTCTACTCTTCCGTTAGAAATGTGATCTAACATTGCGACTCGTTCTGCTACCTGAACAGGATGATGATAAGGCAATACAACAACGCCTAATCCCAATCGTATTCTTTCTGTACGTTGACTTAAAGCGCCAAAAAATATGTCAGGTGAAGGAGACGCTGAAAATCCGGTTAGGAAATGATGCTCTACAAACCAAACTTTATCAAAACCTACTTCGTCGGCAAGAATACATTGCTCCATAGTTTCAGTTATAACTTTGTGATCATCTAATTGGGGTCTTTGCATTTCGTACTGTAAAGACAGTTTCATATAAACCTCACAATGAAAGTTTTAAAGATTATTTATACGAATTATATATAAAATTTAAATATTTTAAAGGGCATTATATTAAACATTTAATTCTTTATGGTTAAATTGAATTTAAAGTCCCATTTGAGAGAATAAAACTGCTGTAAGCGGACTAAGTTTATTTCTGTATTCCCCTGGTACACTTACATGATCACTGTTCCTTACTTCGAGATAGCTTACATCAAAGCCTGCATTTCTACATGCGTCTGTGTAAATTTTAGATTGACGTTTAAACTCATCGGTTTCGCCTCCGCCTACTGCTACCACGGTTGGAGGCATCCATTTCGGGATATTATGAATTGGGCTATTTCGATGACTTTCATCTTTATCCATATAAAGTTCTGCATTTAAATAAGACAATCTAATGGGCTCAAGATCAAATAATCCACTTAAAGGGACAGCTCCATTAACTACATCGAAAGGTAGACCATATTTTTCCCAGTCTGTTGCCAGAGTCATAGCTGTCAAATGTCCTCCAGCCGAGTGCCCAGTCACGTGAATTCGCCCTGGATCTCCACCAATAGTATTGGCATTCTTATATATCCAAGCGATCGCCGCTCTATTTTGCCGGATAATCTCATCCATCCTAACCGACGGACAGAGGTCATAATTATTTAAAATTACACAAGCCCCAGCTTCTACAAAACGTTCAGCTACAAAACTAAACATATTCTTATCATATGTCTTCCAGTAACCACCATGTATAAATAAAAGAATGGGTGCCCCACCACGTCCAGGCCATATATCAAGTTTTTCTCCTGGCTTTTCCCCAAACGCTACATCTATTTGGCATTCAAAGTTAGAAATTGCCCTTTCGGTGTGAGGCTCCATAGAAGCAAGTACCTCTGCAAAATTAGGACATCTTCTACGCATATCATATTCAAGATCAAGTTCTTCTTGGTTATAATTCTTATAAATTAGGTCAGACATATTGGCTTCGACCTCCTTTTTTATTGTTACATTAAAATTACTCTAATCTATCATTTTCAAACTATACCAAATATCCTGCTAACTTAATTTTTTTGACTCTTATCCTATAATGAGCACATGATATATTCTTATTATCAAATAAACATTATTCAAATTTATTTAAAAGGTTATATTGTTTTCTGATGTTAAAATTTTTTGTTTTTACATTCCTTCTGTTTATTATTTCTTGTTCTAGTGCAAATAGTGAGCAAGTTGAAAATCATAAAATAATCCAAATTAACCCGATTGAAAACATAAACATAGTTCAAACACAAAATGAAGGAAATTTATCTGGAAAAAATGTAAATTTAGAATGTATTTTGGATGAAAATAAAAATACAATATCTTGTGAAGCTAACTCATATCCACAAAATTCAGTGTTGAACTGGTCAGCAAACGTAACTTCTAAAACGATGTCAGGCACTTCAGATTTTAATTTTCAAATTGAAACCCCAAACCCTAGAGCTGTTATAACGTTAGAAGTATGTCAAGGTGATACTTGCGACAAAACCATATCTGAAATAGATATGTCTTTTATAGGGTTTGCGAAAAAACCATCTGGTCAAATTTCAGATACTAATAAAAATACACTCCAGAGGGACTTATTTTTTAATGAATACGATTGTGTCAATAATAATAATAAAAGTTTTGAAAAATTTTATCCCATAAGATTAATTGAAGAGATTGAACCTATGGGTAAACTTAATGCTGGTAGCGGGCATGTTACTCCCACCGATCATCTATACATAAAAAGAAATCCAGATGCAATATCAGAAGACAATAACCATTTCATCCTCTCTCCTTCATCAGGACATATTGTTCGTATCACCAGACAAGGAAACGATCAATATTTATATGGTGAATACAGTGAACAACAGAATGATTATTCTCTAGTTCCTGATCACCGTATATTAATAATGCATTCATGTAATCTTATGACGATATTTATTCATTTAGGGGAATTGCATCCAACAATAATTGAGCGTACCGGCAAAATAAATCTAGGTGATAGTTGGTCTGCATCTGATCTGAATTCAGCCATAAAATTAAATACTGGTGATCCTATAGCCAAATTTGGAGACAATGTTCTCGACTGGAGTGTTCACGACAGTAACATGATACTTGAAGGGTTTTTAAATCCTGAACGATATCGACAAGCAGAACCATGGAAAATCCATACTGTAGATCCTTTTCAATACTTTGACTCTGATGACAAAGAACTACTACTTAGCAAAGTTAAGAGAATTAAGGAACCTCTGGCCGGTAAAATAGATTATGATATCGAAGGAAAGATTATTGGAAATTGGTTTCTAGAAGGAACTGATTATTTAGATGAAAATAAATTGCAAAGTGATTACTGGGCAGGTCATTTAGCTATTGGATATCATCATATATATCCAGATCATCAAATATTATCAGTTGGGCGTAATATTGGTATTGATGAAAATATATACAATAAATCTTGGGGTGTATTTCGATTAGAAGGACCTGATATTACAACAATTGGAAAAATTTCTAATGAAATAGAATATAAAATGTATTCTGGTTCTGGGAACATTCTAGGAGATGACTTATTAGGTAGGTTATTAATAAGACATTTAGGAAACAGATCACTTCAAGTAGAAGTCTTTACTGTGAACTCAAATGATAACGTATTAAAATTCACGGACAATTCTAAAATATACACAAGATAATGATTACTAGTCCGAAATGTTGATTTTAGCTACGAAATTCGTAGTTCCTTGTAAAATTGCAATCCCGTAAAAAGCATATTCTTCCATTATTCTCCCACTTTTTCTGAAAACCGATTTCAAAAAGCCTTTATTCTGAAAGATTAAAAATATAACTAGGCTTGTA
>CEQU01050665.1_pt1 | contig 10056 bp, 8 predicted proteins | sample 531031 | NCBI WGS metagenome assembly CEQU01 (sample SAMEA2621216, study PRJEB7988) | marine metagenome | isolation source: saline water (ENVO:00002010), including
GACGAGTTGATGGGGCTGATTCGCGGCGAGTTGACCGGATGAGGGGGCGAGGGCGGTGCGGATATAATTTTTTTCATTAACCGCCATAATCGTTTGACACTCGAAAAGGCGATGCTACTTTCGCTGGCGGCTCCCGGTTCAGGGAGCGTTTTGATCGAAATAATCCATTTTTTCAATGAGCCAATCGGCAGCTACGGGGGATGATATTGGGAGTGGCTCCCAGTCATCCCGTATTTCAGAGGCGGTCATCCGCATCGCCGGCAATTCCCAGGACGGCATTCAATCCATCGGCGGCTTTCTCGCCCGCCTCGCCGGCCGCAGTGAGCAGGAGGTCATGACGATGATGACCATCCCCTCGACCATCTCCGGCGGCCCATCCATCTTTCAGGTTCGTCTCGGCTCGGGGGACGTTCTCAGTGCCGGCGATGAGGCCGACGTGCTGCTGGCGTTCTACCAACACTCCTACGAGAACCACATCAGTAACCTGCGCGAGGGCGGTATTCTGGTTTACGACAGTGACCACGTTGAGCCGAACGAGGAGTGGCTTGATAAATATCGGCACATTGGGATCGCCATTTCCAGCCTGACGGTTGAGGCGATCGGCGGCACGGCTCGCGACAAGGGCAAAAACATTTATGCGCTCGGCCTGATCGGCCGGATGTTCAACCTCAACCTCGAGAAACTCGAGCGGTTGATCAACGAGCGTTTCGCGGCTAAGGGCGAGAGTGTGGTGAAAACCGCCATGGACGCGTTCCAGTCCGGATACCGCTACCAGTCGGACGACATCACCAACCTTTTCGAATTTACCAGCAGCGAGGTTGATCGCTCGAACCAGGTGGTGATGTCCGGCAATGAAGCGATCGGCTACGGCCTGATCGCGGCCGGTGTCCGGTTTGGTGCCGGGTACCCGATCACGCCCTGGTCCGACATCATGGAACTGCTTCGCCGCGAGTTGCCGAAGTACGGCGGATCGTTCATCCAGTGCGAGGACGAGATCGCTTCTGTCTCGATGGCGATCGGTGCCAGCTACGGCGGTCGCGTGGCGGTGACCGGCTCGAGTGGCCCCGGCATCTCGCTGAAGACGGAGGCGATCGGCTGGGCGGTGATGGCTGAGGTGCCTTTGGTGGTGGTGGACATCCAGCGTGGCGGCCCGTCCACAGGTCTGCCTACAAACGTCGAGCAGTCCGACCTGAACATCGCCTGCTTCGGCGGACACGGCGACTCCCCGCGCGTAGTGTTGGCTGCGGCCAACGTGGAGGATTGTTTTTACACGGCGATGGAGGCGGTGGACATTGCCCGCCGATACAGCGTACCGGTCATGCTATTGAGTGACCAGGCCATCGCGACCCGGATCGAGGCGTTCGATGAGCCGAAGCTGGAGGAAATTTGCCAAGACCTGACCCCGGACCTGACCCCGACCCCGACCCACAAGCCTTACGATCTTGAGACGAAAATCGGTGCGAGCCGGCATCGAGCGCCGGGGACAAGGATCGAGGATGGCCGATACCCGGTGGTGACCGGCCTGGAACACGACGAGTGGGGGCATCCCAGCGCGTCTCCGGATCTGCACGAGGGCATGACGCACAAGCGCCGAAACAAGCTCAATGCGCTGGCCGACGAATTGCCTATCCCCGAGGTCTACGGTGCCGATTCAGGGGAAGTGCTCGTTGTGGGCTGGGGCTCCACCACCGGACCGTTGTACGAAGCGGTCGAAAAATCCGGAAACAACGGACAGGCCATCTCGGCGCTCAAGCTGCGCCACATCAGCCCGCTGCCTAAAGGGCTTGAGGAGATTTTTTCACGGTTCAAGAAAATCTACGTTGTCGAGATGAACGACGGAGGCGTCCATGGGTACGGCCAGTTGGCCGGTGTGCTCCGGGCGCGTTTTGCCGACCCGCGCATTCGGGGTATCAACAAGACTGACGCCCTGCGCTGGAAGGTTTGGGAGATTATTGACCGTGTCAACGAATGCCGCAATGCGGACGCCGCAGTAACCAACGCCTAGTTTTTCAGTATCATGAGTGACAGTGCCACATTGGAAGCCCCGCCGCAGGACGCCGAAGAACGTCAACCGGTGACCAAGAAAGAGATCACCGCCGATCACCCGACGTGGTGTCCCGGATGCGGTGACTTCTCCGTACTCGCAATTTACTACAAGCTGATCCAGAAGCGGAACATTCACCACGAGAAGGTGACCACCGTGGCCGGCATCGGCTGTTCGAGCCGTTTCCCGTATTTCGTGCAGGCGCACGGGGCGCACTACATTCATGGCCGCGCGTTGTCGTTTGCCAGCGGCGTGTCGCTGTCGCGCCCGGACCTGCACGTGTTTGCGTTTGGTGGTGATGGTGATGCCTTTTCAATCGGCGGTAACCACTTCATGCACACCGCCCGCAAGAACGTCAAAATGACCTACGTGGTCATGGACAACTTTGTTTATGGGTTGACCAAGAAACAAACCTCCCCGACTTCTCCGCTCGGTTTCAAGAGCAAGACTGACAACTGGGGGGCGTTTGATCGTCCGATCAACCCGATGAAACTGGCCATCTCGGCCGGGGCCACGTTTGTGGCGCGGACGTCTCACACCAATCCCAAGCACCTGCTGGAGATGATGGATCTGGCGATGGATCATGACGGTTTTGGCTTCATCGAGTGCCTGAGCGAGTGCACCGAGTTTTATGCGGGCGCCTTCGATGCCTCCAACCCGCGCAAGGGTGGCGAGTACCTTCTTGTGCCGGAGGATCATGACGTGACCGACGAGGCTGCCGCTTACAAGCTGGCCGGCGAGGATTTCCCGGGCAAGTTCGGCGTCTACTATCAGGTGCAGCGTCCCACCAAGAACGCCCTCGAGGCCGGTGTGTCGGATGCGGCAAAGGCCAAGTTCGAGGGCAAGAAGGACTGGGAAGTCCTGCAGACGACCTTCAACCGCATGAAGTAAAGCTGGCCAAGCGCTTGGCCAGACGATCAGTCCCCGTTTCCCATCTGCCATTCGGCAGCCAGGAGTGCCTTGTATCCGCCGATGAGCGAGTGGACATTCGTGTAGCCCATCCGCTGGGCAACCTCCGCCGTCAGAACGGAACGGTATCCGCCCCCGCAGTACATGATCACCTCCGTGCCTTTCTCGGGGACGACTGACTCAATGTCGCGCTCGAGGATGCCTTTCCCCAGGTGAACCGCCTCGGCCGCGTGGCCGTTCGACCATTCGATATCCTCCCGCACGTCCATAAGGATGGTGTCAGGATTTTTGCTCAACCGTTCACAGGCCTGATCGAGATCGATTTCGCTGACGCCGGTTCGTGCGGCATTGACGATGGCGAGGAATCCTTCTGAGTGTTGCACGGGCCAAATCGTGCAGGGGTGCCGGGCCGGGGTCAATCTTCCGCTTGGCCAAGCGCTTGACCAAGCTTGCCCTGTGCGCCGGTTGCGCGGATATTGGCCGCCCGAGAATGGAGATCGAACTCATCAATACCGGCTCGGAGCTGCTGCTTGGCCGCGTCCTCAACACCCACCAGCAGTGGCTGGGCGAGACCCTGTCCGATGCCGGATACATCCTGACACGACAGGAGACGGTGCCGGATACGGCGGAGGCGATTTGCGAGGCGGTAAAGGTCGCGCTTGGCCGGGCGGACCTCGTAATTACCACCGGCGGCCTCGGCCCGACCTCGGACGACATCACGCGGGAACGGATCGCCGGGATGTTGGCCAAGCCGCTTCACCATGACGAGGCGATCGCGGAACACATCACTTCATTCTTCGCCCGGCGCGCCCGGCCGATGCCGGAGTCTGTACTGGTGCAGGCACAAGTTCCCGAGGGCGCAGTCGTGTTTGCCAACGAGCACGGCACAGCACCCGGCCTGGCGATGGAGGTGCCGGGAAGGGGCGATGGAGGATCTCCGCCTTGGCTTGTCATGCTACCCGGGCCGCCGCGGGAGCTGCGCCCGATGGTCGAGGCGCAGGTACTGCCATTTATTCAACGAGAGCTGCCGCTTGCTGCTGCGTTTCACTGCCGGACACTGCGTAGCATGGGTATCGGTGAGTCGATGGTGGAGGATCAATTGCTCACGCGGCTGCGACCTCTTATGGATCAGGGGCTGGATCTTGGATTTTGTGCCCGGACAGGGCAGGTGGATATCCGGCTGTGCGGTCACGGCGATGTAGTTCCTGGACTGATCGACGAGGCGGAGGCGCTGATTCGCGGAGAGTTCGGCAAATACATTTACGGTACCGACGGCGAGTCAATCGCGAAGGTGGTGGTTGATCGACTAATCGATTTGGGCGAGACTGTTGCCGTTGCGGAGTCGTGCACCGGAGGATTTCTTGGGCATCATATCACTGCTATCCCTGGAGCCTCGGCGGTTTTTGTCGGTGGCATTATTTCATACAGCAACGAGCTAAAGCATAAACTGCTCGACGTAAAAAACGACACCCTCGAAAAACATGGCGCAGTCAGCAAGGCGGTGGCATTAGAAATGGCCGAGGGCGCCCGTGCGGCGACCGGCGCGGATCACACGTTGTCAGTCACCGGTATCGCGGGGCCGGGCGGGGGATCAACGGAAAAACCGGTTGGAACAGTCTGGCTCGGCTTGGCTTCGGCCGGGGAACGGCCGTTGGCGGTCAAGAAACATCATCCCTACAACCGCGAGACATTCAAGCAGGCTTCGGTGAACCAGTCGCTGGAGTTGCTAAGAAGACGGATACAGCGGGATCGCTGATCAGGCGCCGTCGTCGCCGATCGCCTCGACAGGGCAACCTTCCATGGCTTCGCGACATAGTTCTTCCTCCTCTTCGCCTTCAGGTTGCTTGGTGACAAAAGAGTAGCCACCATCATCATTTCGATTAAAGCAGTTCGGGGCAGTTTCGCGGCAGAGATCGCAGTCGATGCATTCCTCATCAACATAAAACTTTCCCGGTGCATTATCCTCATATTTGCTATCTACGTCGGCCATGGCAAAAAAGACACCGACTTCTTAGCGAACTCCCCCGATGGGTTCAAGCGCCATCGGTCGTTATGACAATAAATCCTCGACCGGTGTTATGGCCCGCAATTTGCCGGTGACATCGGTGAAAACCTCAATCGCCCCCGTGATGTCTGCCTCGGACGTGTCGGCGCCGATGCCCCACAAGGTAGTCCCGCGGGCGAGGTCGGCGTCGAGCCCGATGGCCTCCAGCGCGGGCGGAATCTGCATGGACTTGGTCGTGCAGGCCGCCCCGGCATGGATGGCCACCCCCTGAAGATCCATCGCCAGCGCCTGGCCCTCCCCCTCGACCTGTTCGGTACTGAGGCTCAGGTGATGCGGGAGCCGGTTTTCGCCCGGCTCCGGCCCGTTGAGATGAACTCCCGCGACGGCATCCCGGATTCCGGTCAACAGCTTCCGCTGCAACTCACCGGTGAGATTGCTCCGCTGCCCGAGGTTGGCCAACGCCGATTCAGCAGCCACGCCGGCCCCAACGATGGCGGCAATATTCTCAGTGCCGGCGCGGAGTTCGTTTTCATGCACGCCGCCGTGAATCAATGGCTCGATCAAGGTACGACGATTCCGGTAAAGCACGCCCACACCTTTCGGCCCGTGGAACCGATGCGGTGCCAACGCGACCAGATCGACTCCGAGTTGCTGCACGTCCAGCGGCAGCCAGCCGCCGCTGAGAGTGGCATCGACGAAGAGCGGGATGCCCCGTTCACGCGTGAGCCTGGCCGCCTCGGCGATTGGTTGGATGGTGCCGAGGTCGTGACTGGCGTGGTGCAGGCAGACGAGCGCGGTGTCATCGCGAAGCGCTTGGCCAAGCGCTGCTGGATCAATCCGCCCCTGGTTATCCACTGACAACTGGGTGCGCTCAAAGCCCTGCTCCACAAGCCAAGCGATGGAGCCGAGCACGGCGGGATGTTCGATCTGTGTGGTGACGATGTGCTTGCCAAATCGTCGGTTGGCCAAGGCGGCCCCCTTGACAGCAAGATTAACCGCCTCCGTGCCGTTGGATGTAAAAATAATTTCCTCCGGATCGGTGGCGTTGACGAGCTTGGCCAAGCGCGAGCGGGCCTCGTCCAGCGCATCCCTCGCCTCGAGGCCAAGCTGGTGAAGTGAACCGGCGGCCCCGAAGTGGCTCTCATGCCAGGGCCGCATGGCGTCGATCACCTCGGGGAGAGGCGGGGTCGTGGTGAGGTGATCGAGGTGGATCATGGAGTCCGGCAGTCGAGTACCGGTTTATTTTTTGCGAGTCTTGAACGTACGACTGTGGCCCCGGTCGGGGATGTTGATGGAGTAGGATTTGCCGTCCGGCGCAACAGACATGTGAATGTGATGCGCGTCACAGTCCTTGGTGAGATTCGCAATGAACGCGTCCCCGGTGTTGTTTTCGATGTCGGCCCGAAGATTTTTATGCACCTGATACATCGCCTTGAGGTTCGCGCTCTTGAGCGCGGCAAACGACGACGCACCGCAGCCCTTGGTCACGCCGTTGTTCATCACCGATACAGTCGGCGAGAGGCTCTGGATGAACACGGCGTTGTTGCTGTAGTCCAGCCCGTGATGATTCACCTGGTACACGTCCACCGTGCCAACGCGATTGACCGGGGTGACCAGTCGCGCCTCGGTGTTTTGCGTGAGGTCGCCGCCGTCCCAAAAACGAAAGTCGCCCAGCTCCACCATCACGGCGATGCTGTTGGCGTTGTCGGTCGTGTCCTCTTTGATCCATTTGACCTTGTCAGTCAGCGGGTTGCGGGGGGTGCCCTTTGGGGTGTCGACGAATTTTTTCATCGCGGCGACGCAGCGGATACGCATTTCCGGCTGGCCGTCCACCTGCTTGAGCGGCAGCAATGTGCCGGGCTTCATGAGGTGGCGCTTACCGACCTTCATGTTTCTGTACGGCTTGATGCGCAGCAGGAATGTGGAGTTTGCTCGGCCGTCCGGGTCGCGTACCGGGATGCCGTTGTCCCAGACATTTCGGATCGGCATTTTTTGTGACAACTCAGCCGCGCCGCCGAAGTGGTCGATGTGAAAGTGCGTGGTGATCAGGTGATCGATCTGTTTCACGCCAGCCACCTTGGTCGCCGCCTCGTGGAGGCGTCCGGGATCTCGGCCGCCCGGCATGCCGGTGTCGATGAGGATCGACTCGCCGGCGGGCGTGACTATCAGCGAGCCGCCGCCTCCCTCGACGTCGACCCAGTAAACATCAAGCGTCTTCGAGTCCTTCGCGAAGGCAGTGCCGGTGACCAGCAGCGAGGTGGCCGCTGCAACGGTTTTGATGAGGGTTTTAATTTTCATGAATCAGTCGGGAGCGAATGGTGACGGAAGGGCTGTGCGGTGGCAAACCTGATGTTGCGCTTGGCCGGGCGAAATGAAAAACCCCGCCGCGGATTGCCGTGGCGGGGTGAAAAAACGGCTTGGCCAAGCGCTTGGTCAGGCGAGCTTAAGCGCGAGCCCCTGGTGGGCGTCGTGCCAGTCACTCATGGCCCGGCGCAGATCCTCGACGGATTGCTCGAGCTTGTGCTGCAATTCAGCCATCTGCTCCCGGGTGGCGTCCAGTTTCTGGCGAAGCGCCTTCATGTGGTTCTGCTTGGCCTGCTCCCATGCCTCATGCGCGGCGTGAAGTTCCTCCTGCGCCTCCGCAAACAGTTTTTGCGCCTTCTCACAAATGGTCTCTTCGTGATTCTCGAGACGCAGGGCCATGCAGCGTTGCTTCTCGCGGATCTCCGCCATCGCGATGGTTTCATCCGGCACACGGCGCAGTTCGGAGACGAGCCCGAGTTTTTCCAGTGCGCGAACCGTCCACTTGGTGGGGTCAAACTGCCATGGCTTCACGCCGTTGCGGTAGTCGTGCTGAAACTCGTGGTGGAAGTTGTGGTAGCCCTCGCCAAAGGTGAACAGCGCCATCAACCAACTGTCGCGCGCGGAACAGCGTGCCGAGTAGGGCTGGCCGCCGAGCGTGTGGCAGAGGCTGTTGATGAAAAAGGTCATGTGATGCACGGCCACCAACCGCGTCACGCCGCCGACCAGCAGCCCGGCCAGGGCACCGATGCTGCCCTCGGTAAGATAGCCAATGAGAGTGGGCAGCCCAAAGCCGACCAGCAGCCCGATGGCCACCCACCACTTGTGCTGGAAGCGGACAAGCGGATCGGCCTTGAGATCGTTGACGTTCGTCAGGGGAAACTCACCACCAATCGGGCGCGTCATGATCCAGCCCATGTGCGCGTGAAAGAAGCCACGCTGAATGTTGTATGGATCATCGTCATCGTCGGTGTGCTTGTGATGACGGCGATGGTCGGAGCACCACTCCAGCGCCGAGTTTTCCATGGCGGTGGCCCCAAAAACCAAGGTCAGGAAGCGAACCGGCCAACTGGCCTTGAAGGAGAGGTGGGAGAAAAGCCGGTGATACCCAAGTGTGATACTCAGGCCGGAGGCAATAAACATTCCGACGAATAGCCCCCCGTGCAGCCACCAGTTTACCTCGCCTCCATATTGGTACACAAATAGGGGCAGGCCGATGATTGCGGTTACGAGGGTGCCGATCAGAAATGCGCTGTTCATCCATCGGACGTTGCGCAAAGAGTGGGCAAAATTCATATCTTTCTGGAAAAGCGGCCTCGGGCTTAAAGCCGCAAAGGCGAGGAACTTAGGCCGCGTTCACGGGATGGCAACTCATTTTTTGCGTTTTTTTAGACCGCCGGGGTAGGGCTTTAATCGATGTGGCAAGGAGGTTAAAGTCTTTCCGTGATTTTGCCTTGGAGGATTTGTCGGTTCGGGCTTGTTTTGGGGCTTTTTCCACTGATAACGCTAGGCCAAGCGGCGGAGGCCAAGCGGCCCAACGTTCTGTTTATTGCGGTCGATGACCTCAATAACGACCTCGGCAGCTACGGCCATCCGCTCGTCAAGTCGCCCAACATAGACCGCTTGGCCAAGCGTGGCGTGCAGTTCGACCGTGCCTACTGCCAGTACCCAGTCTGCAATCCCAGCCGCTCGTCTTTCATGACCGGCCTTTACCCGGAACAGACCGGGGTGCTCTCCAACGCCGGGGATTTTCGCAAACGCCACCCCGACTTGCCGACGCTGTCGCAGCACTTCATGAACAACGGTTACTTCGCGGCGCGCGTTGGCAAGATTTATCACTACGGCGTCCCGCTGCAGATCGGCACCTCGGGAGAGGACGATTCCGCATCGTGGAACAAGGTGGCCAACCCGATCGGCATCGATCGCACCGAGTTGGAACCGATCTCAACACTCGTCAAGGGCAAGTACGGCGGCACCATCTCGTGGCGCATCATCGACGGAAAGGACGAGGACCACACCGACGGCAAGGGCGCGCTCGATGCCATCCGGATCATGAAGGATCATCACCCGGACAAAACTGGCAAGCCGTTCTTCCTCGCGATGGGATTTTTCCGGCCACACACCCCGTACGTTGCGCCGGCGCACTATGCGAAGCTTTACCCCGTCGACAAGATTGAGCCGTTGATGGAAAAGCCTGGCGACCGTGACGATATCCCGTCCGTGGGACTGCACGATCGTCCCCACCAGCGAGAACTCACGTTGGCCAAGCGCAAGGAAATCATTCAAGCCTACTACGCCTCCATCTCGCTGATGGACGCCTGTGTCGGCCGGCTACTCGATGCGCTGGACGAGTTGAAACTGGCTGACAATACCATCGTCGTGTTTTTCTCCGATCACGGCTACCACCTTGGTCATCATGGCCTGTGGCAGAAGAGCGATTTATTTGAGGGCAGCGTCCGGGTCCCGATGATCATTTCCGTGCCGGGGACAAAACAGGGAGGAAAGAAGTCGTCGTCACTCGTGGAGTTGACCGATCTTTATCCAACGCTTGCCGACCTGTGTGGCTTGGTCAAGCCCGGGCACCTCAAGGGCAAAAGCATCGTCCCGTTGCTGGATGACCCCTCGAAAACGGTCCGCGATGCCGCGTTCACTGTCACCCGTGCCCGGGGAAAAATTCCGCGCGGTTTGAAAGGTCCAAAGCCGCTTGGCCGCACGATTCGTACTGACCGCTATCGTTACACCGAGTGGGGGGAGGACGGAGAATTCGGTGTGGAACTGTACGACTATCAATCCGATC